>JAABUQ010000164.1_pt1 | contig 142006 bp, 106 predicted proteins | sample 5560001 | NCBI WGS metagenome assembly JAABUQ01 (sample SAMN10711888, study PRJNA513371) | rock metagenome | isolation source: Antarctica rocks | place: Antarctica: Victoria Land, Finger Mt nord | collected 2015-12-18
GATAGCCCTGCCCATCGGCTCAACGGCAAGCGGTACCATGAGCATTGGCTCCACAACCTGATGGCATCGACCTCAATGATGGGCTTCAAAAGCCCCAAACCTGCAATCCGGTAGAGTCAGAAGGATTTCAAGCCCGCCAACCCCAACATCCTCGTCCGCGACCTGGACGAGGAATTCAAGGGTTCCGACGATTTCGTGGAGGCCTTCCTCGAGAGACACCCGACCGCCTGGGGCTATGTCTGGGCCTACCCACCGGGCTACTCCGCGGACGGCCAGACGGCGGTCGTCGTGTTCGAGGGCGGGCCCAACGGGGTTCACGGCCTGAACTGGGTCTACATGATCGCCAGGAAGGGGAAGGTCTGGGAGGTCCAATGGCGGCACTGCCGCCCTCGGGAATGAACCGGGTACGAGTGCTCGGTGTTGGGGGGAACTCGTGAAATGTCCGGGGCGGGCCCGCCGCCGTTGAAAGACGGGGAGCGGCGATCTCCCCGCGCGGAGTCAGCCCCCCCGAACATCGGCCGCGACACCCCCCGGGTGATCGTTGCCGGGCACCTTCCCCCATCGAGCCGTCCGGCGCTTACGCCGGGCTCGCCGCGTCTTTGGCCGGGGGAGGATCGCATCGAGCCCGAGGCCGGCCCTCAATCGAGGAAGGCCACGTTCCTCATGGCCCGGGACTGGCCCTCGGTGTTCATCAAAACCCGGTGCCAGCCGTGCGGGACGATCGTCTTGTGGTCGGCGTGCCGGACGCTGCCCCGGACGTAGACCCCCGGATTTCGCCGCATGACCTGCCAGCCCCACCCCCTCGCCTTTGGGTTGTTGGCGAGGATCTTCTCGTGCTGGGACGGGGTGACCCCGTTCGGCCGGCGGGAGCAGACGTGGACCGTCTCTCCGCCCGTCCGGTAGCAGGACTCGACCCAGTGCGGCTTCCCGCCGTCGCCACGCCGGAGCGGCTCGTCGCGGAGCACCAGGGAGTCGTCCACGGACAGGCCGGGGGCGGGCAGGAAGAACCACTCCCCCTGGCGACGGTAGGCGGCGTTCTTGCGGCGGTTGCCGGCCTCGGCCCCGAGCCGCTTGGTGGCCTGGGCGGACCGGACCTCGGCGGGCTTGAGCGCCTCCTTGGCCTGGCGGACGGTCCCCACCGGGGCACTCTCGGGGACGGCGGCGACGAACCAATGCCGCTCGTCGTGGCCGCGGAGGAACTTGTGCTTCTCGCCCCCCTCCCGGACCATCAGCAGGAGGTGCCGGTCGGCGGGCCGGACGTCCAGGACGGCGACCTCGGGATAGGTGCCACCGGGCGAGACGACCTCGAAGAACTCGCCATCGCGGTCGGCCTGGATGTCCAGCGAGATGGCCCCCATCGGGACCCGGGACCGCCGGGTGGGGCGGTCGGCGACCTTGAGCCTGGCCCCGATCCGGGCGAACTTCGCGAGCAGATCCGTGGTGTCCATCGTCATGCCTCCTTGGGAGGGGAGACACGGGGAACCCAGGGCGGGTTCGCCGGAGAGTGGCGCCCCCGTCGGCCTCCGACGGACACGTCCTCAGCCCGGCCCGAGGACGGCATGGCCCTCCGCCACCAACGCCCCGATCGCCCGAGCCAGGTCATGGTCCTTGACCAGGAGGTAGTCGGTGTCGAACGTCGAGACGGCGAACAGGCCGATGCCCGCCCTCGCCAGGGGGGCGGACAGGGCGCCAGGACGCCGACGAGCGCGAAGTCGAGGACGCCCGCCACCCGGAGGGCTCGCCAACCCCGCTCGGCCCGGACGCCTTCCGGGACGAGCGACTCGGGGCAGACGACCGAGAGTTCTTCGGGCGTCCGGCCGATCGAGAAGAAATCGCCCTGGGTGGCCCAAGGGGGGATTCCGTTCCCGTTGTCCAACCGACAAACGGCGAGTCGTCCCTCCAGGATCAGGAGATCGAGGCTGTGGTCGGTCATGAGGGTCTGAAGCTCGACGGATCGCCGGGAACGGGGCGATGTGCCCTTTCGTTGCCCACGCCTTGTTGGTCGCCTTCATGTTAACCCGGGGCTCCCGCCCGAGTCGCGACCGGCCACCGTGCCACCGGTCTTCGATGGTCGAATCCCGGTGGACGTCGGCACGTCCTCGCGACTACGCTGGACGTTCACCCCCATACCTCGACGAGATCCCGTCCAGGAGTCGGACCCGTGCTGGCGACCCTCATCACTTCCGCCGTGATCGCACTCCTCGACCCCCGTGAGGGGAAAGGACCGCCCGCCAAGGAGGAGTTGGCGGCGATCACGGAGCGGGGCCGGGACCTCGCCGGGTACGATGCCGCCGCCTGGCACGCCTCGGATGCCGTCCAGGCCAAGGCCCCGAAAAAAGGAGCCGTCGTCCGCTCCATCGCCCGCAAGGCCGACAAGGGCTGGATGGTCGCCTTCGGGCGGATGGACCAGGCCCGGGACAAGTTCCTGATCGCCTTCGAGGCGACCCAGGGAGAAAATGCCGAACAATTCGAGGTCAAGGAGTTCGACCCGCCCAAGGAGGACGGCGGCTTCTTCCGGTCCTCGGCCAGGGCGATCGACGTCGCCCTCGGGGACTTCAAGGGCGAGCGTCGGCCCTACAACGTCGCCGTCCTGCCCGCCGAGGAGGGGCAGTTCTGGGTCTATCTGGTCCCGGCGCCGACCAGGCCGGGCGTCTGGCCCATCGGCGGCGACGCCCGCTATCTCGTCTCGCGGGACGGCTCGAAGGTCGTCGGCAAGCGGCGGTTGCACAAGTCGGTGATCGAGAAGGAGGCCCCCAAGGGCGACCCCCAGAAGCCGGTGGCGGGCATCCACACCCACGTATTGGCCGACACGCCGGAAGACACCGACGTGTTCCACGTCCTGACCAGGAAGCCCGCCGTCCCGGAGTTGATCGCCACCGGGAAGTTCGTCTTCGTCGTCGAGCCCGACGGGGCCATCAAGTACCTGGGGACCGCCGAGGAGGTGTTGAAGAAGAAGTGAGCCGTGGCTGTCAAGCCTCGGACCCGGGTTTCATGTCGGCCTTGTCGTCTCGTAACCGGATGGGCGGGGCCGAGGGGGGGTGGACTCGGGCCAACGCCCTTGGGGCATGAACCTTGCACCATTCGGCCCGGCGGATCAGTCGTCTCGTCGCCGGGAGGGAAGACGATGGCTCGACCAGAATTCGACCACCAGGCCGGCCCGACCCGAGCCGAGATCGACGAGCCGCGAGGCCCCGTGCTCCTCGAATTCGGGGCGTCCTGGCGCGGCCATTGCCGGGCCCTGGCGCCGATCCTGGGGGCCCTCCCGCGGGATCACCCCGAAGTTCGTCACATCAAGGTCGAGGACGGGCCGGGCAAGCCCCTTGGGAGGTCGTTCCGGGTCAAGCTCTGGCCGACGCTGGTCTTCATGAACGACGGGGAGGTCGTCAAGCAGCTCGCCCGAGCCCAGGCCGGCGAGGTCCGCGAGGGGCTGCTGATGATCGCCGATGGCCACCACTGACGCCACCGGCGCCCCGGCGGCGGTGATGGGGGAAAGCTCAGAACAGCCGCAACTGGCCGGTCCGGGGCAAGGGTGGACGGAATCGGGAAGGATCGAGGGCGGGCAGGCCGCCGTCGAGGCCGTGCTTCCTGGCGCAGACCCGGAAGAGGGCGGCGATCTGCTTCGCCCGCTCGCCCGTGCCACTCATCCGGGCGCCGAACTCGCTGACGTTGAGCTTGCCGCCCCGGGCGTCCCGGACCCGCCCCAAGACCCGCTCGCTCCGGCCGGGTCGGGTCCGTTCGAGCCACTCCACGAACACCGGGGCCACCGCCAGCGGGAGCCTCAGCAGGGTGTGGCCCGCCGAACCGGCCCCGGCCTCCTTGGCCGCGGCGAGGATCGACGGGACCTCGGCGTCGGTCAGGCCGGGGATCACCGGGGCGACCAGCACGCCCACCGGGACGCCGGCCTCGGCCAGCGCCCGGACCGCCCGGAGCTTCGCCGCCGGGGTGCTGGTCCGAGGCTCCATCGAGCGGGCCAACTCGGCGTCCAGGGTCGTGATGCTCAGGTAGACGTGGACGAGGCGACCCTGGGCCATCTCCCGCAAAAGGTCGAGGTCCCGGAGGACCAGGGCGTTCTTGGTGATGATCGTCATCGGCTGGCGGGACCCGGCGGCGACCTCCAAGCAGCCCCGGGTGAGCCGGAACTCCCGCTCGGCGGGCTGGTAGCAGTCGGTCACGCCCGACATGGCGATCGGGTGCCCGGGCCAACCCTCCCGGGCGAGGAAGGCTCGGAACAGGTCCGGGGCGTCCTCCTTGACCATGACCTTGGTCTCGAAGTCCAGGCCGGCGTTGAAGCCCAGGTACTCGTGGGTGGGCCTGGCGTAGCAATAGCTACACCCGTGCGAGCAGCCCCGGTAGGGGTTGATCCCGTACCGGAACCCCACGTCGGGGCTGTCGTTCTCGGCGACGATCGTCCGGGAGCGGTCGGGCAGGTACTCGGTGGGCCGACTCCGCAGGGCCTCCAGGTAGTCCTCGTCGTGTTCGAGGTGCTCGAAGTCGATCTCGTGATACGTCCCGCCGAAACGATTGGGCGGCTCGATCTGCGAGCCCCTCCCCTTGGCGAGCGGTCGGTTGGGGTCGAGCATCGCGGGGCTCCGGCGGGCCGTCTTGTTCTTTTGTATAGCATAACCTCTCGAACGGCCGCGCGACAGACTTTCGCCATCGGCCCACGCCTGGACCCCGCTCAACGACCGGATTCGAGCGGTTCGTAGTACGAGTTCACGGCGGGCTGCCCCGTGTAGTTGGGACCGGCCCGGTCGTCGGCCCCGAGGTAGCGGAGAGGGAGGTCGAGGGCCGCGTGACCCCGGCAGATGACCAGCTTCCGCTTCCGATCATAGTCCCGCCCGTGACCTCGCAGGGCGGCGAGGAACGGCCGGCTCGACCGGACGCCACGGGGCGCCTTGAGGTTGTCGGCGTCCAGGTTCGCCACGAACAGGCCGTCCGCCACCAGCCAGGAGGCGGCGCGGGCGATCAGCCCGAGCTTGTCGCCGACGTAGTGCAGGCCGTGGACGCAGGTGATCAGGTCGAACGTCCGGTCGGGAAGCCAGGTGGACAGGGACGCCTCGACGAGCCGCAAGCCGTCCAGGCCGGGTCCGGGCGCGAGGAACATCCCGACCAGATCGATGCCCACGATCTCGATTCGGGGATCAAAGCCATCGTCGTGAACAATCCGGGCCGCCTCGATCAACGCCTTGCCCGAACCGCAACAGAGGTCCAGCCAGGAGATTCGACGACTCGAGGCGACCCGCTCCTTGAGGAAGATCAGCGGGTCCAGGCCGAGTTCCTTGCCGTATCCGTTCGAGCCGACGAGGCCCCGCTCCCGGTTCATCCGGCAGTTGGCGACCACCGCCGACCGCTCCAGTTGATCGTCGGTGAGGAGATTCATGGGGCGACCGTTCTCGGGCCGATCGACACGGCACGATGTGTTTCCCGCCATTGGTGCCAGGTGCCGGGATAGCCCTCGCCGCCCCACTCCACCAGGGCCTCCAACGTGCCGTGCGGGTCTTCGTCACCTTGACCCAACCGGATGAAGAGGCGTTTCGCCCCAAGTCGGTCCTCGAAGTGGCGGTAGATTTCGATCTGCCTGGTCCCGGACAGCATGGTGATCGGCCCGCCGATGGAGCATGCGAAGCCTCCATGGAGTCCGGGGATGCCGAACCGTCGGCAACGCCCCCTCGCGACCCAGGAATGGACGTGGCCCGGCTCGACGTTCTCCGCATACCAACGGCTGCAATCCGTCTCTTCCCGCCGGGACCAACTCATTCCGAAGCAACTTCGGTCCACCCGATCCGCCCGGCAGGCGGCACAGGTGTAGGGACGCCGTGAGGAGCTTGCCAAACCCATCCAACATGATCCCAGGATGGCGACGAACGCAAGGCCGAGGGTCTTCCGCCCGCGGCCCCGGCTGGGGTCGATCCGATGGCGACTCGCCCCTTCGGCGGACTGGGGATGGCTCATGGAAAGGCCCCCTGTCGATCACGATGCCAATCCGATCTCGTCGAGATCGGCCGGGAGGACGATGGTGAGCACACGAGGACCACGCCTCATTCCAGGTCGGGCAGTTCTTCCCGAGGCAACAGGAGCCGGATCGTCCGGGGCACGCCCGGTTCCCGCGTGATGTAGCCCCACCGTTCCAGCATCTTGACCATCTCGTGGACCGCGGGCGGGCTCACCCGGAAGTACCGCCGCATGTCGGCCTCGGCGGGCGGGACGCCGTTGAGCTTCGTGTAGTAGTAGATGAAGGCGAGGAACTGCCCCTGACGTGGCGTGTAACCTGGGTTCATCCTCGGGCCTCTCTTCCCGTCATGCCTTCAGCCCCGAGGGACCGGCGGCGCGGAGCGCCCCGGGAGTTTTGGCCACCCGCCCCATCAACCTTCGATAATCGCGGGCATGGGCGAACGCCCGGATTATCCTCGTCAACGAAGTGGTCGCCCGCGATCCACCCGATGGGCATCGCTGGTCCCGCCGATGGTGATGGACGTCCGCCGATCGACCCTCGAACCGGGATCGGTGGGGTGGGAATGTCGTTCGCCACGCCGTCAACTCCGAGGCGTCTTTCGATTAGGATAACGGTCGTGGCACCCGCCGGAATACCGTCGTCCCCACGGATCAAGAGCGATGAACTTCATCCGCCTCGGCCTGATCGTTGCTTGTGGCGCATCCATCGGATTCGTCCCTCCGGCGAGGGGGGCCGACGAGCCCCCGACCGGGGGTGATCCGGCCGCGGCCGCCAGCGGGTCGGCCAGGCGGGCCGGGGCGAAGGCCGACCGGCCGCCCCGGAAGGTCGTCATCGGCACGGCCATCTTCAGCCCCCAGGGCAAGTATCCGGGGCTCCCCGAGCGGCTGGAGGTCCTGGGCTCGCTGATCGATCGGATGGCGCGACGGGCGGCCGAGCAATACCCCGGCCACGGGCTCGACCTGGCGGTCCTGCCCGAGACGGCGGTGACGGCGGCGGGCGGCAAGGCCCACGAGCGGGCCATCCCCCTGCGTGGCCGGGTCCGGGACACGTTCGCCGACCTCGCCCGCAAGCACAAGACCTACATCGTCGCCCCGATGGACCTCGCCGAGGAGGAGGCGGGTGGGTCGGCCTGCTCCAACGCCGCCGTGCTCTTCGACCGCGCGGGAGGGGTCGTCGGCATCTACCGGAAGCGGCATCCCGTCGCCCTCGTCGGCGGCGACGTCCTGGAGGGCGGGATCACTCCGGGGCGGGACAGTCCCGTCTTCGACTGCGACTTCGGCAGGCTGGGCATCCAGATCTGCTGGGACATCCAGTACGCCGACGGCTGGGAGGCCCTGGCCCGGGGCGGGGCCGAGATCGTCGCCTGGCCCACGGCCTCCCCGGCCACGCTGATGCCCGCCGCCCACGCCGCTCGACACCGATACTACGTCGCGTCGAGCACCTGGCGGGACAACGCCACGATCTACGAGCCGACGGGGATGGTGGCGGCCCGGATCGGGCCGACGGCTGGCGTCCTGGTCCACCAGGTCGACCTGAGCTATGCCCTCCTCGGCTGGTCGGGATTCCTCAAGGAGGGGGCGGCGTTCCGGGAGAAGTTCGGCGAGCGGGTCGGCTTCCGCTACGACCCCGGGGAGGACCTAGGCCTGTTCTGGAGCAACGACCCGGCGACCACGATCGGGGCGATGGTCCGTTCCCTCGGCGGCGAGGAGATCGACGCCCAGGTCGATCGGAACCGTCGGTTGCAGGACGCGGCCCGGAAGCCGGGCCCTTGATCGAGGCGCGAGCGCCGGGCGGCACGGGCCGGGGCGAGGTCGTGGTCGCCCCTGACGGCGGGACCCCCGGCGGGACGACCCGGCAACCATGCGGGATCGTCGTCGGCACGGCTCGCCCCTTGACAGGGACGCTTTGTGGTGCAAAGCTAGATGTGCTTTGGAATGCAAAGCTCGCCTGCCTTCCTCGCGACGAGGGGGAGGGACCACCGCCGACGCCGGAGTCGCCCATGAACGCCCCGTGGATTCCCCGCGCCATGCGGGAAGCACCCCGACTCGATCCTCAACTCCGGACCGATCCGCCCCGCCCGAGGTCCGCCCTGCTGATCAACCCGTTCTATCCCAAGGACCCCCACGCCAGCTTCGGCAAGCACGTCCTGACGCCCTCGCTCGCGCTGACCAGCATCGCCGCCGCCACGCCCGACGACTGGGAGGTCGCCTATTGGGACGAGAACCTGCTCCAGGGACCGCCCCCGTCGGACCCGTTCCCCCGGGTGGTTGGGATCTCGGTCCACCTCACCTTCGCCGAGCGGGCGTATGCCCTGGCGAGTTGGTATCGGGAGCGCGGCGCCGTGGTCGTCCTGGGCGGGCTGCACGCGCTGTCCTGCTTCGAGGAGGTGGCCCCGCGCGCCGACGCCGTCGTGGTGGGCGACGGGGTCCGGTGCTGGGGCGAGGTCCTCCGCGACGTCGAGGCGGGGACGCTGAGGCGGGAATATCGGGGGAGCTACCGGAGCCCTTATCGCGAGGACCCGGCGCCGAGGCGGGACCTGCTCCCCCGCCGGAGCTTCCTGACCACGACCAGCCTGATCGCCACCCGGGGCTGCCACAACCGCTGCGGCTTCTGCTACCTCGCCACCGACGGTCTGGTGATGCCCTATCAGGTCCGCGACGTCCAGCAGGTGGTGGACGAGTTCCGGGCCGACGGGCAGCCCTACGCGGTCTTCGTGGACAACAACCTGGGCTCCCGCCCCCGGTTCCTCCGGAAGCTCTGCCGGGCCCTCCGACCCCTGGGGGTGATCTGGAGCGCCGCGGTGACGATCGACGTGACCGACGACCCGTCGCTGGTCCGCGAGATGGCCCTGGCGGGCTGCACCGGCGTGTTCGTCGGCTTCGAATCGCTGGCGGTCGAGAACCTCGACGAGGCGGGCAAGCAGACCCCCAGCCCGGCGGACTACGCCCGGCGGGTGGCGGTGCTCCACGACCACGGGATTCAGGTCAACGGCAGCTTCGTCCTGGGCTTCGACCACGACCGCGAGGACGTGTTCGAGCGGACGGTCGCCTGGATCGAGGAAGCTCGCCTGGAGTGCGCCACCTTCCACATCCTGACGCCCTACCCGAGCACGCCCTTGTTCCGGCGGATGGAGTCCGAAGGGAGGCTCCTGCATCGGGACTGGAACCGCTACGACACGTCGCACGCCGTCTTCCGCCCCCGGCACATGACGCCCGAGGAGTTGGAGGAGGGCTATGCGTGGTGCTACCGACGGCTGTTCTCGCACGGCTCGATCTGGCGGCGGCGGCCGGAGGACTGGCGCGCGGTCCCGCCCTACCTGGCGATGTCGTACCTGTACAAGCGGTCGAATTGGCTCTGGCACCTCCTGATCCGCCACCGGCTGACCGGGCCGGCCTGGCGTCCGCTGGTGGAATGGACGAGGCGGAGGCACCTCCGATTCCGGAGGCGGCTGGAGCATCGAGCCGCCCCCGGCGACCGCCCGATGGCGGGGGTGGTGGTGTCCGCCGGGGTCTGAACCCGGCGATCGACCCGGATCGCCTCGCCCTCCCGATGCCCTTCCCGCCCGCCCCGAGATGGTCCACGTTCGGGGATGGGGCCCCGAGGAGCGTCGCCGGGTTTCCGGGAAAAATCGTCATGAGGAGATGGGCCGCCGGGGGCACTACCCGGGGGATCGGAGGGGCGGAGGGCGAAAACCGATGGGGGGCGAAAGCGTTGACGCGGAGGTCCGGCGGGCGAGCGGGCCCCGCGACCTGGGCTCGGTCGGGTCGCTGACGGACGGGCCGCTCCTGGAGCGATACCTTTCCTGTCGGGACGAGGCCGCCTTCGCGGCGCTGGTCGCCCGCCACGGGCCGATGGTCCTCCGCGTCTGCCGGGGGGTGCTCGACGACCCTCACGAGGCCCAGGACGCCTTCCAGGCGACTTTCCTCGTGCTCGCCCGCGAGGCCCGCTCGATCCGGCGACTCGACTCGGCGGCGAGTTGGCTCCACGGGGTCGCCCGGCGGGTCGCGGCGAAGGCCAAGGTCGGGCTCGCCCGCCGCCGCCGGCACGAACGCCGGGTCGCCGCCATGTCGCCCGAGGGCTTCACCCCCGCCGGGGACCGGGACGACCTCCGGGCCCTCGACGAGGAGATCGGCCGCCTGCCCGCCGCGCCCCGGGAGGTGGTCGTGCTCTGCTACCTGGAGGGGATGACCTACGAGATGGCGGCGGGCCACCTCGGGGTCACCGAGGCGACGGTCCGGGGGAGGCTGGCCCGGGCGAGGGAACGCCTCCGCCATCGCCTCTCCCGGAGGGGCCTGGCGATCCCCGCCGGGCTCGCCGTCGCGTGGGGGGCGCCGGAAGCGGCGGTGGCGGCGGCGGTCCCGGCTCGCCTGGCGGATTCCGCCGTCAACATCGCCAGAAGTCTCATGGCGGGCAAGGCGACCCCCGCCGTGGCCCCAGGATCGGTCGCCGCGCTCGCGGAGGGGGTCATGAAGGCCATGTTCCTGGACCGGATGAGGTGGGCCGCGGTGGCCCTGATCGCGATCGGCATCCCCGCGACCGGGGCAATCGTCCTGGCCCAGCGGGACCCGAAACCGCCCCGACGAACCGCCGAGGAACCGCCGCGGCGACCGGCCGCCGACCCGGCGCCCGGGCTCCCCCCGCCCGCCGCCCCCGCGAAGCTGGCCTACGGCGACGGCAAGCCGGACGGCAAGAAGAGCCTGGGCGGCTCCGGCGAGATGATCGAGTTCGCCCTGCCCGCCGACGGTCGGAAGGTCGCCGGGCTCAGGGTCCACGGGTCGCGGTACGGGCAGGCCAGCCCGCCCGACGAGAGCTTCCTCATCTACTTCCTCGACCAGGACCAGTCGGAGGTCGTCGCCACGCGGATGGCGCCCTACTCGCTGTTCGAGCGGGGCCCCGAACGCTGGGTGGAGATGACCTTCCCCGTGCCGGTCGAGGTGCCCGGGCGGTTCTGGGTCGCCCTCGACTTCCGCCCCCACCAGTCGAAGGGGGTCTACGTCAGCTTCGACGCGAGCACGGGCGGGAAGCATTCCCGGAGCGGGCTCCCGGGGATCAAGCCGCGGGAGGTCGATTTCGGCGACTGGATGGTCGAGGTCGTCCTGGCGAAATGAAGGACGACCGACCTCCCCGACCAACGGGATCGCTCAGCGTCATCGGGCCCGGGCGGCGATCGTGGGCGAGCGCGAAGGGCCGGCGCTCATGAGGTCGTCACCCGGGCCGCCTCACGGACGAACGCCGGGTCGATCGCGACCCCGAAGCCGGGACCGGACGGCACCCGGACCATCCCGCCTTCCACCTTCAACGACGAGGTCTCGCTCGTCACGGGGATCTCGGCGCTCCCCTTGTACTCGGTGAACGGGACCGGGTTGGGGATGATCGAGGCGAAGATCGCCGCGTCGAGGTAGCCCAGCCCCGACCCGGACATGTGCGGCGTGCAGAGCATCCCCGCCTCGTGGGCCATCCGGGCGACCCTCATCGACCGGATGAAGCCGCCGTGGTAATGCAGGTCCGGCTGGACGATGTCCACGCCCCGATTGGCGATCGTCCACCGGAATCGGTCCTCGCTGAATTCCTGCTCGCCCCCGGCGATCGGGATGCGCAGGGCGTCGGCGACCGCCTTGGTCTCCTCCAGGTGGTCGAACTCGCACGGCTCCTCGTAGAAGGCGTAGCCGTGCTCCTCCATCAGCCGCCCGATCCGGATCGCGTTGGGCGCGTCGTAGGAACTGTTCGCGTCGGCGTAGAGCGTCATCTCCCCGCCGAACGCCTCGCGGACCAGGGGGATCAGCTTCTCCGTCCTCCCCGGCGGCGAGTCGGCGTTCTTGCTCATCCGACCGCCGAGGCGAAACTTCAGGGCCTTGGCCCCGCTCTCGGCGACGATCCGCTTGAGATATTCGACCTCCTCCTCGGGCGTGTTGCCCCGGTTGCCGCTGGCCCGGTAGACGGCGATCTCCCGCCGCTGGACCCCGCCCAGCAAGTCGCCGACGGACTTGCCGGCGACCTTGCCCAGCAGGTCGAGGACGGCGAACTCGGCGGCCGCCACGCAGACCCAGAGGGCGAGCCCCTGATATTTGTAGTTGTCGTCGTGGCGGTAGAGTTCCCAGAGCAACGGCTCCAGGAGGCGGGCGTCCTTGCCCCGGAAGAACGGGGCGACCCGGTTGAGGAAGATCGGGTAGGTGTGGACCAGGTGCATCGCGTTGGGGACGGCGATCCCCTCGGCCCCGTCGGTCGCCCGCGCGCGGACCAGGAAATTCCGCCCGTTCCGGAGCAGTTCCATCGAGGCGATCTTGACCGGCCGCTCCAGCCCCTCGACGCGGAGGACCGGGGCGGCCGCGACCTCGGCGAGCCGCCCGGGGGTCGATCGCCGGGACTCATCGGCGTTTCCCCGTCGAGCCGTCGAGGGCAGGACGGCCGCCCCCAGGGCGGTCCGCAGGAATGCGCGGCGGGTCGGTGGCATGGCATACCTCCGGTGGGTCGCGGGCGATGGGGCGCGGGTCGCTGCCGATCGACCCGTCCGGTCGACAGATTAATCCCGAGGCGAGAGCTTGACCAGGACCCGGCCGGCGAGGGGGACATGGGAACCCCGCCGGGTTCGCCTCCCCGCGGCGTCCGGGCCGGGGACGATCGGATTTCAGTCCCGGAGGCCGAACGCCACGAACGCATCCCCCGCCTTCGTCTTCAGCTTGCCGGCGCCCCCCGCCGCGATGACGACGTACTGGCGGCCGTTCGCGCGATAGGTCGAAGGGGTCGCGTAGCCGCCGGCCGGGAGGGGGTGTTCCCAGAGCAATCGACCGGTCTGCTTGTCGAAGGCGTGGAACCGCTCGTCCTTGGTCCCGCCGATGAACACCAGGCCGCCGGCGGTCACGATCGAGCCGCCGAAGGATTCGGTCCCGGTCCGCGGGATGCCCCGGGCGGTCAACTCGACGTGTTCGCCCAGGGGCACCTGCCAGGCGAAGTCGCCGGTGTTCAGGTCGATCGCGGTCAGGACCCCCCAGGGCGGCTTGATGGCGGGATAGCCCTCGTGGTCGAGGAACTGGACGTACCCCTGCTGCCGATATGGCCCGAGGCTCGCCCGCTCGCTCGCCTTGGTCTCGGCCATCGTGACCACGTTCGGGAGGTTGTTCGCGTTGACGTAGAGGAGGCCCGTCGTCGGGTCGAACGAGGCCCCCGACCAGTTTGCACCGCCGTGGAACCCGGGGATGACGACCGTCCCTTGGGTGCTCGGCGGGTTGAAGGCCGGCCCGCCCCGGACCTTCGCGAGCCGTTCCAGGGCCGACGCCCGGTTCGAGGCGCCGATGTCGGTCACGTTGGTCTCGTCGAGGGACTGGGCGGCGAACGGCGGCGGCTTGACCGGGATCGGTTGAGTGGCCGAGGCCCGCTCGCCGGGGAGGTCGGACCCGGGCACGGCCCGATCCTCGATGGCGAACAAGGGCCGGCCCGTGACCCGATCGAACAAGAAGACGTGCCCGGTCTTGGTGACCTGCGCCACGGCGTCGACCTTCCGGCCGTCGCGCGTGACGGCGACGAGGTTGGGATAGACCGGCAGGTCGTGATCCCAGAGGTCATGGCGCAACGTCTGGAAGTGCCAGGCGAGCCGGCCCGTCCGGGCGTCGAGGGCGATCGTGCAATTGGCGAACAGGTTGTCGCCGTGCCGGTCCCCCCCGTAGAAGTCGAACGCGGCCGACCCCAGGCCCGCGAAGACCAGGCCCCGACCCGGGTCGACGCTGAGCCCGCCCCAGGCGTTCACCCCGCCCCGGTCCTTCCACGAGTCGCCCGCCCAGGTCTCGTGGCCCAACTCCCCCGGCCGGGGGACGGTGTGGAATCGCCAGACCTGGGCGCCCGAGCGGACGTCGAACGCCCGGATGTCGCCCGGGGCGGCGAGGCCCGGCCCTTCCCCGCACGAGACCCCGACGATGATCGTCCCCTCCCAGACCACCGGCGCCGACGTCGGGCCATAGGCGAGCCGGGCGAATTTCGGGTCGAGTTCCTCGCGGAGGTCGCGGATGCCCCCCTCGCCGAACTTCGGGTCGAGCTTGCCGGTCCCCGCGTCCAGCGAGAACAGCCGCCCGTCCGACGTCCCGTGGATGATCCGCCGATCGCCCCCCGGCTTGCCGTCCGACCAGAACGCGCACCCCCGGTTCACGCCGCCCGACGTGGGCGGGTGCCCGGACGGATGGTCCCGCGACGGGTCGAATTGCCAGAGTTCCCGGCCCGTGGCGGCGTCGAGCGCCACCACCCGGAGATATCCCGTGGTGAGGTACATCACGCCGTCGACGACGATCGGCGTGCATTCGATCGTCTTCCCCACGCGGCCTTCCAATTCGCCCGTGTGGTACGTCCAGATCGGCGCCAGCCGGGCGACGTTCTCCCGGTCGATCTGGTCCAGGGGAGAGTAGCGCGCGCAACCCGGGTCGTTCCCGACGCCCGGCCAGTCGACCGTCGGGAGGCCTTGCGCCCCCGCGTGGCCGGCCATCGCGAGCAGACACCAAAGGCGGATCAAGCAGGGACGCATTCGGGATTCTCCCCCGCGTGACGAGATCATCGGAGACACCCGGCGGGTCGACGCGAAGTCCACCCCTTGATTCAAAGGATCGCCCGGAGGACTTCGCCCCGGCTGGCCGGGTGGGGGCGGCCGAGGCGGTCGAGGTATTCGGCCTCGGGGCGATGGCCGAGGCAGTGGAACAGGGTGGCGGACAGGTCCTCGGGGCGGACCCGGCCGTCGCGGGGCTGGCCGCCGATCTTGTCGGACGAGCCGTGGACCTGGCCGCCGCGGACGCCGCCGCCGGCCAGGGCGACGGAGAAGACCGACCCCCAGTGGTTCCGGCCGCCGTTGGCGTCGAGCCGCGGGCTCCGGCCGAACTCGGCCATGCAGACCACCAGCGTCTCGTCGAGCAAGCCCCGGCGGTCGAGGTCTTCGATCAACGCCGAATAGGCCCGATCGGTCGGCGGGGCGAGGACGTCCTTGAGCCGGGCCGACTCGTTGGTGTGGCTGTCCCAGCACGGGTTGTCGGGCGGCTCGTCGGCCCCCCGGTACCAGTTGACCTGGACCAGGTGGACCCCGGCCTCGACCAGCCGGCGGGCGAGCAAGGCCCCCTGGCCGAACGGCGTGACGCCGTAGCGCTCGCGGGTCGCCGCCGGCTCCTCTTCGAGCCGGAACGCCCGGCGGGCGTCGGAGGAGCGGAGGAGGTCGAAGGCCCGCCGGGACTGCTCGTCGAGGAGCCGGGCCGTCGGGTCGCGGTCGAAGGCGTCGAGGTTCCGCCGGAGGTCGTCGACCAGGTCGCGCCGCCGCCCGACCCGCGCCGGGTCGAGGTCGTCGGGCAGGTCGATCTCGCGGACCCGGTAGCCGCCGCCGGCGGCCAGCGACCCGTTGAGGAGCCAGGGGTCGGCCCCCCGGCCGAGCATCCCGGCGTCCTGGCCGGGCCAGACGCTCCCGTCGGTGTTGAAGATCCGGTGCGGGAGCGTCACCGAAGTCGGCAACCCCCCCCGGCCCGGGGCCAGGCGGCCGGCGATCGCCCCCAGGCTCGGCGCGTCGTTGGGGGCCCCCGGGTTGGCGTTCTCGACGTTCTGGGGCTGATGCGGCCGACCCGTGAGCATGTAGTAGCCGCTCGACGAGTGGGCATTGTCGCCGGTCGAGACCGCGCGGAGCAGGCAAATCTTGTTCGCGACCTGGGCCGTGAGCGGCAACAGCTCCGAGATCGCCATCCCCGGCACGGTCGTGGCGATCGGCTTGAAGTCGCCCCGGACGGCGGCCGACGCGTCGGGCTTGGGGTCCCAGGTCGAATGCTGGGGCGGCCCGCCCATCAGGAACAGGACGATGCACGACTTGGCCCGGCCGAACGACCGATCGCCCGCCACCTCGGTCCCCCCCGAGGCCAGGTCCGCCAGGCCCAGGCCCCCCCCGAAGAGCCCGAGGCCCCCGACGCGCAAAACCTCGCGGCGACTCAGGCCGTCGCACAACCGGGACCCCGGGCCGAGGAATCGGAGCATTCGGGGCCCCCTGTTCTCTCTGCCCTGCTCGGGCGTGGGCGTCGCGCGGTCGAATTCGACGATCGCCGGACTGTAGCAGCGCCCGGCCCCCTCGACAAGCGGCCGGCGCGGTTCAGGGAGGGTCGATCGGTCCCTCAAGCCGGGCCGGAAGCCGGATCGCGGATTGCAAGCATCTCGGATTTCGGACGATCAGGTCTCTCTCGTCTTGCCGCCGCCTGGGATCGTGAGGTCCTTTTCAATCTCGGACGATCAAAATTCTCTTGTCTTACCATCGTCTGGAATTTGAGATCCTTGCATTCTGGCATCCCGCGAATGGACTGACCGATCGACCCGGCGCGGTTCAGGCCGCCCGGGCGGGATCGGCGGCGCGGTCGGCGCGGATCGTCGCCCAGCCGGCCAGGATCAGGGCGACCCCGGAGGCCAGGAACGCCCCGTCCCAGAGGGGGTGATTCCCGGACTCGACGACGTGGTGGATTCCCAACAACTGGTGGTCGATGAGCCCCTCGACCAGGTTGAACGAGCCCCAGCCCGCCGCCAGCGACCCGAGCAGGACGCGGTCCGACAGCGGCACTTCCCGGCCCCGCGCGACCCGCCAGAGCATCGCCAGGCCCAGGGCCGTCGTCGACCAGGTCAGGGCGTGGAACAGCCCGTCCCAGAACATGTTGATTTCGAGGTTCACCAACGCCGTCGCCGCGTCCACCCCGGCCTTGGGGTAGCGGGCCGAGAGCATGTTGTGGAGCTGGAGCAACTGGTGGAACAGGATGCCATCCACGAACCCGCCCATGCCGATGCCCAGGAGCATCCCGGCGGCGATCAGCGGCCGTCGCCTCGACCCGTCAGCCATGATCGGCCGTCCTCGTTCGCCAGGGGAGGCCGAAGTAGGCGACCGCCACGATCGCCAGGAGCACCGGGAACGGCAGCAAGGTCGCCATCAGGTGGAACCCGAAGTCGCCGTCGAACAGCCCGGCGCGGACCCGATCGCCCGTCTCGGACTCGCACAAGGGGCAAGCCCGGGCCGTCGCCGCCCAGGCCAGCATCGGGACGCACCACGCGACCGGACGGATCACGGCGCGGGGGCCGGCGGGGTGGCGGTCGCGGGCTTGGGAGCGGGCCCGAGCAAGGTCCGGTTGCTGGGGTCCTTGGGGTCGTCCGGCCTTGGATAATCCCGCCAGGTCCAGCGGAGCATCTCGGGCATGATCGCCCCGCCCTGCTTGCCCGAGTGGCCGCCGATCCCCCAGACATGATTGACGTCGTACTTCTTCTCCGTCAGGGCTTCGAGCATCTTGCGGTTCTGGGCGTGCCAGTCCCATTTCGGGTCGTAGTCGCCGCCCCGGCGGAGGCCGCGGTTGTCGTTCGCGCCGTCCTGCAAGAAGACGCGGATCGGCTTGCGCTCGGCCTGGCGGATCAGGTCGGGATAAACGTGGCCGCCCATGATGTTGGTGAAGCTGCCGATGGTGCTGACGACCTTGCGGAACTGGTCGGGCCGATGCCAGGCCACGGTGAACGCGCAGATCGCCCCCGAGCTGGCCCCGGAGATGGCGCGGTTATCCGGGTCGCTTGAGATGTGGTATTGCCGGGCCAGGGCCGGGAGCAGCTCGTCGACGACCAGCCGGGAATATTTGTCGTCGAGGGCGTTGTACTCGACCCGGCGGTTGGTCGTCCCGTCGCCCCAGTCGGCGTCGGTCGCTTCCTTCTGGTCGGGCCCGTGGCCGGGGTTGATGAAGACGCCGATCGTGACCGGCATCTCGCGCCGGTAGATCAGGTTGTCGAACACGAACGGAATCCGGTAATCCCCCTTCGGGCCGACGTAAGCGTGGCCGTCGAAGAAGACCATCAGGCAGGCGGGCTTGGCCGGGTCGTACTGCGCGGGGACGTAGACCCAGTAGTCGCGGGTGGTGTTCGGATAGACCTGGCTGGGCAACGCGGTCGGGCCGACGACCTTGCCCTTGGGGACCCCCGGATGCGGCTCGGAGTCGGGGCCGAGATGGTAGGCGTCGTCGGGGGACGCCGCGAAGGTCCGAGCGTTGCCCAAAAGCATCGCCAACGCGCAGGCGAGGACCCTCTTCATGGTGCGACTCCGGAGCAAGGGGACGGGCCCATCCGGCGAAAAGGAGGCCGCCTCCCGCGAGGCCGCGCCGTCGGCGGGCCCCAAGGCCGGACGCCGCGCCGAGGTTCGCGGCCGGCGAACCCCTCCACCCGCGTGGGGAGGGTCATCCCGACGAGTCGCGGGCGGGGTCCCGGGAGGGTCTCCATTTCCGGCCGGGAAGCGCGTCTCCACGCCTGGGCCGTGGGGGCCGGTCCTTCCCAACAAGGAAGGACGAGGCGACGTCCGGCATGCCGGACGCGCGGAGAGCGATGGGACGGGACGATCGGGGGCCGGGGACGAACCGGGCCCCTTCGCGATCCGCGGGATCGGTCCGCCCCGGCGATCCCGGGGCGACGATCGGGCGCGGGGAGTTTGATCAATAACGGCCGCCGCCACCGCCGCCGTAGCCACCACCACCGCCGCCGCCGTAGCCGCCGCCGCCACCGGAGCGGCCACCGCCGCCGCCGCCGTAGCCGCCACCGCCGCCGTAGCCGCCGCCGCCACCGGAGCGGGGTTCACGCGGCTTGGCCTCGTTGACGGTCAGGTTCCGGCCGTCGTGATCGCGACCGTCGAGCCCCTGGATGGCCGCCTGGGCTTCGGCGTCGGAGCCCATTTCCACGAACCCGAAGCCCTTCGACCGGTTCGTATCCCGATCGATGATGATCTGGGCGCTCTGCACGGTGCCGAACTGGGAGAACAAGGCCTCCAAGTCGGTCTCATTGACGCTGTAGGTGAGGTTGCCCACGTAAAGCTTCTTGCCCACGGTCAGACTCCGAATCGAAAGCAGGACGACCCGCGGAACGCTTTCAGGGTCGAGGAGAAAGGGGTTTTGGTCGAAACCCTTCGAGGTTGGAAAGTCGAGGGAACGGAGCAGAGACCGGATCGGAAGAACCAGCGGTGCGCCTCGATCGTCGGACCAACCAGGTTATGGCATAACAAAAATCAAGGGGACCGCATAGAGGGAAAATTCTCCAATTCTCAAATCTCGCGCCGGACCGGGCGGATCTCGGACTCCCGGGCCCGGGATTCTCCCGGCCCAGCGGGAATCGATCTTTCCCCCGAGGTCGTGTCCTTTTCCCCCGGGCCGGGCTATCCTCGAAGGCCGCGCGGCCCGGCCCGTCGGGCCTTCGATCCTCCGCCTCGGCCCCGGGGACTTCCCTTTGATCCGCCGACTTTTCCTCGCGACCGCCTGGTCCCTGCCGGCCGCCTTCGGGCTCGGGGCGGTCGCCGTCGCCGTCGACGACGACGCGCCGCTGGGGGGGGCCCGGCGCGTGGTGTTCCTCGGCGACAGCATCACCTACTCGGGCCAGTACGTCGAATACGTCGAGACGGTCCTCCGGCTCAAGGACCCCGCGCTCCGGTGCGAGTTCCTCGACCTCGGCCTCCCGAGCGAGACCGTTTCCGGCCTGTCCGACCCGGGGCACGCCGGCGGGGCGTTCCCCCGGCCCGAGCTTCGCGAGCGGCTGGGCCGGGTCCTGGACCGGGCCAAACCCGACCTCGTCGTCGCCTGCTACGGGATGAACGACGGGATCTACGCCCCGTTCGACGAGGGCCGGTTCCGGGCGTTCCGGGAGGGGATCGCCGACCTCCGCGACCGCTCGGCCGCCGCCGGGGCCAAGGTCCTCCACCTCACCCCGCCGGTGTTCGACCCGGCCCCGATCCGTTGCAAGACCCTGCCGGCCGGGCTCGCCGAGTACCCCCGGCCGTTCGAGGGGTACGACGACGTCCTCGACCGCTACTCCGAGTGGCTCCTCGCCCGCCGGGCCGACGGCTGGGACGTGGTCGACGTCCACGGGCCGATGAGGCGCCACCTCGCCCGCGAACGCGAGCGCGACCCGGATTATCGACTGGCCAACGACGGGGTCCACGTCGACGCCTCGGGCCACCGGATCATCGCCCGCCAGATCCTGGCCCGCTGGGGCGTCGTCGTCGCCGAGGGGGACGGGGAGGGGGACTTCCTGGCCGGCTTCCCCGCCGGCCCCGAGGTCCTCAAGCGGGTCCGGGCCGAGCAGCATCTCCTCAAGGACGCCTGGCTCACCGCCACCGGCCACAAGCGCCCCGGGATGAAGCCGGGCCGTCCCCTCGACGAGGCCAGCCGCGAGGCCGCCGCGATCGTCGACGAGATCCGGGGGCTGGCCGCGCCCGCGCCTTGAGGGCTCACCGGGCGAGCGCGGGTTCGAGCGCGTCGGCGGCGATCATCCGGTCGCGGCCCAGGGCCTTAGCCTCGTAGAGGGCCCGGTCGGCCTCCTGGACGAGGTCGGCGGGCGAAAGGTCGACGGCCGGGTGGGCGGTGGCGTGGCCGAGGCTGGCGGTGACGACCCGGCGGCCGACCTTGGAATGGGGGTGGGGGATGGCCAGGGCCCTGATGGCGTCGAGGGCCCCCCGGAGCACCTCGGCCGCCCGGTCGGGGCCGGCCGCGGGCAAGATCACGGCGAATTCCTCGCCGCCGAAGCGGGCGACGAGGTCGACCGGCCCCCGGACCCGCGAGGCGATCGCCCGGGCCACGGCCCGGAGGCATTCGTCGCCGGCCTGGTGGCCGTTGTGGTCGTTGTACGCCTTGAAGCAGTCGACGTCGAGCAGGGCCAGCGTCAGCGGGCCGCCGTCGCGGCCGAGGCGGGCCCACTCGCGCGCCAGGGCTTGGTCGAAGCTCCGCCGGTTGGCGACCCCGGTGAGGCCGTCGGTGGTCGCCTGGATCGCCAGGAGGCGGTTGGCCTCGCGGGCGTCGATCTCGGCGAGCTTCCGGGCCGTGATGTCGTCGTGGGCCACCACCACGCGGACCCGGTCGGCCACGGTGAAGCGGGTGATCCGGACGGAGTACCACCGCCGAGGGGTCGGCGAGTGGCGGGGATATTCGAGATAGTAGTCGGGCCGGAGCCCGGCGACGACGTCGCGGATGCCCCGGCCGACGCCGTCGGCCTCCTCCGAGCAATCGCCCGTCGCGGCGTCGCAGGCCCGGAGGTAATTGGCGCCGGGGCCGCGGTAATCCTCCTCCAGGCCGTTGGAGACGGCGAACCGCCGCCAGGGGGCGTTGACGGCGAGGATCGACCCGTCCTCGGCCAGGATCGCGATGTGCGACAGCAACGAGTCCAGCGTCTTCTGGAAGAACTCGTCCGTCCCGATTTCCGCCGATCGGCTATCTTGGTTCATGGTCGTCCCGGGCGGTTGAGTGGCCTGGATGCGCCCCGAGGCACCCGTCCCCATCAACTCGGGCCGCGATGAGACCCTAGTTCAAATCGGCCCGACAAGTCGGCCCGCCCGGGAAAATCGGGCCGGGCGTCCCCCGGACCCGACCTTGGGAACGACCGTGACCTTTCACCCCCCGCCCGACCAGAGCCGGACCCAGGCCGCCTACGCCCTCCAGTGGAACCGCTACCGGATCGTCCGCCCCGACGAGGACCGGGCCACCTTCCGCGCCCGGACCGGCTTCGAGCCCGCCGACCTCGCCGGCGCCCGGGTCCTCGACGCCGGGTGCGGGATGGGCCGCTACCTCCGCGTCGTCGCCGAGGCCGGGGCCATCGCCGTGGGGATGGACCTGAGCCGCGCCGTCGACGCCGCCCGCGACCTCACCGCCCCTTGGCCCGGCGTGTCCCTGGTCCAGGGCGACCTCCTCCGCCCGCCGTTCCCCCCTTCGACGTTCGATCGGATCTATTCCCTCGGCGTGCTCGACCACACGCCCGACCCCCGCCGCGCCTTCCTCGAACTGGCCCGCCTGCTCCGGCCCGGCGGCCGGATCAGCGTCTGGGTCTACCCCCGCGAACGCCCCGCCCTGGAGCGGATCATCGACGCCCACCGCGCCATCTCGACCCGCCTTCCCCTCGGGGTCCTGGTCGCCTTGAGCCGCCTGATGGCCCCGGTCGGGGGCCTCAAGCGCCGGTTGATGGCCAGCCCGAGCCGCCCCGTCGCCCGCCTCGGGGTGGCCCTGAACCTCCTGACCATCGGCGTCTCGATGCACCCCGACCCCGAGGTCCGAGTCTGCGACACCCTCGACTGGTACGCCCCCCGCTACCTGTCCCGCCACACCCCCGAGGAAGTCGCCGCCTGGTTCGCCGAGGCCGGCCTGATCGACGTCGTCGACCTGTCGAAGTCCCAATCCCACTTCCACGCCGGCCAGGGCAACGGCGTGAACTTCACGGGGCGTCGGGCGACGCGGGAACCGGGCTCGGGCCCTTTTTCTGGATCGTGAGCGTTGGCCGGGCCGCCTTGATGGCGTCGAGTTCCGGCTGGCAAATCAGGTCCGTGGGGATGCTCAGACGCGTCAGTTTGGGAATCTTGAGGAGCGCCGCCAACCCCTCCTCCGAGACCGGCGTCCCGGCGAGGGCGACCGTTTTCAGGTCGGGCAATCGTTCGAGGAGGGCCAGGCCGGCGTCGGTCACGTCGGGTCCTTCGGCCCGGAGCGATTCCAGATGTCGGAGCCGGCACAAACGACCCAGGTCGGCGTCGGTGAGTTTGGCCCCGGCGATCGCGAGATCGCGGAGCCCGGGGAGTCGGTCGACGAAGGCCAGATTGGCGCCGGTAGCGAGCGGGGCCGAGATGGTGAGGTCTTCGAGCCCGGGAAATTCCCCGAGCCGGGCGAGGGTTTCGGGGCCGACGTCGCCCAGGACCCAGAGGCTTTTCAACCCCCGACACCGCGCCAGTCGGTCCAACGATCCGGGCCCTGGCGGGAGGTTCATGAGTTGCAGGGAGTCAATCCGGTCGGCGTCGAGCCCGTCGAGGCAGGCCAGGCCGTCGTCGGCGATCGCCTTCAAGATCCTCTCGTACTCCATGAGCCCGTCGCCGGGCGAACTCGGGTCCGGCATCCGCTGGGGGTCAGGCAGGATCACCATCGTGACCCTCTGAAAATACTCGTCGCCCACGATCCGCCGGAGCCACGCCGGCCCCGGCGGGCTCGTCGGGACCACGAAGCTCGGGAGCATCATATCGCCGACCTGCCAGTCATAGCCGACCGCCCCCCCCAGCCGCTCGATGGCCGCCACCGACCGCCGCTGCAAGCTCGCCCGTCGCGCCTGCCAGCCCAGCACGCCGCCCACGACCAGGATCAGGGCCATCAACCCGCGCAGGCTCAGGGCGAGCTTGCGGCGACGGCGGGGGACCGCGGGCGTCGTCTCGATCATGGCGGACCCTCCGGGAAGAGTGGTGGTGGGGGGAGGCCGTTCAAGACCTCCAGGCCGGGCCGGGCGGCCCGGAGCGCGGCGACGCCGGCCGGGGTGACCCTGGTCATCTCCACGTCGAGTCGGCGGAGACCCGGGATTCCCCCGAGGACGGCCAGGCCGGCGTCGGTGATGGCGGTCCGTCCGAGATTCAGCCGACCGAGTCTGGTCAAGGGGGCCAGGTGGGCCAGGCCGGCGTCGGTGATCCTGGCGCCGGTCAGGTCGAGTTCCTGGAGCGCCGGGAGCGTCGCCAGGTGGGCCAGGCCGGCGTCGGTCACGCGGGACATCCCCGCCAGTTTCACGATCTTGAGCCCCCGATTCGTCGCCAGGGTGGCCAGTCCGGCGTCGGTCACGCCCGACCCCCCGCAGGTCAGCGACGTCAAGGCGGGCAACCTCGCCAGCCGGGCCAGGCCGGCGTCGGTCAGTTCCGTGTTGGCCAGCTCCAGCGACTTGAGCCGGGTCAGGCCGACGAGGTGGTCGAGGCAGGCTTCGTCGACGGGCGATCGCTCGATCTGGACGTCTTCCAGGTGGCCCATCGCCGCCAGCGGGGCCAGGTCGTCCGGGCGGAAGAGGATGACGTCCTGGAGCGAGAGATTCTTCAGCGCGACCAGGCCGGCGAGCTTCGCCAGGCCGGCGCCGGTGACCCGGCGGTCCGGGCCCGGATTGACCTGGAGCATCAACCCTTCGAGGCGATCGAGCCGGCCGATCGGCTCCAGCCCGGCGTCGGTGGCGGCGACATTCAGGACCCCGAGCAACCGGAGCCGGCCCAGGGCCGCGACGTTCGCCAGGTCGGCGTCGCCCAGGGGTCGGACGGTGTCGCTCAGGAGCGCGGCGCCGACCTCCCGGAAATAGTCGTCGCCGATCGATCGCCGGAGCCACTCGGGGGCCCAGGGCTTCGCGACGGCCCCGAAACTCTTGCCGTCCCACTGGTCGAGGTAGCGGACGCTCCCCCCCACCATGACGATCTCGGCCACCGCCCGCCGCTGGATCGCCACCCGCCGCGCCTTCCAGCCCAGCAGGCCGCCGACGATCAACACCGCGATCATCACCCCCCGGAGGCTCAGGGTGAGCTTCCGCCGCCGCCGCTTCGGGACCAGGAGAGATTCCGGCTCGGTCATGGCGATTCGCCCCGATCCTCGGAAAAACTCAACTAACGACCCCCCGCGAACAATGATGATATCTCCCGGAGGACCGATCCGGAACCGGGACATCCCCCGGACCCCGATTCGCCGCGTCCGCCCACGACTTTACCGACGGCGGCACCTCGACCTCGACCCCTTGGACTCGACGCCCGGGAGACCCCTCGATGACTTGCTCGCCCGCCCGCCTCGCCAACGCCTCGAAGTCGCGCGGCCCGAAGACGGAGGCGGGCGAGGCCGCCTCGCGGGCGAATCCGTCCCAGCATGGGCCGACCGGCGCGGGGGTCGTCTTGCCGACCGAGGACGGCGCCGAGGTCGGGCGGCGGTTCGCCTCGATCTTCGCCGAGCTGGACCCCGTCGGCGACCTCGGGGCTTGCCTGGCCCGCCGGGTCGCCCTGATGACGGTCCGGCTGGACCGCTCGGGGCGGCACGAAGCCGCCGCGTTGGCGGAGCGGGTCCGGGGGGCCGAGGCCGCCTTCGACGAGGCCCGCCTCGCCGAGGTCGACCGCCTGATTCGCGACATCGCCGAGGACCCCGCCGCCCACGTCCGGGCCCTCCGGCGGATGCCCGAGGGGATCGACCGGATGCTCGCCACCTGGGCGGCCCTCCGCTCCGACCTGGCCCAGGGGGCGGGCGCCCTCTGGTCGGGAATCCATCGCCAGATCGCCGACGAGTTGACCGGGCGGCACGCCGACGCGACCACCCTATCCCCCCTCCGCGCGCTCAGCCAGGCGTTTTATGATGCCTACAACTCCTTGAAGCCCGGCGAAGGGCCCGAGATCGCCGCCGCCACCGCCCGCCGCGAGTCCGCCCGCGACCGCCTGATCGAGGCGATCGACGCCGAGATCGCCGGACTCCACGCCGCCCGCGCCAGCCTCGACCTCGAAGCCCTGGCCCTCGATCGCGCCGGGGCCGCCGACCGCGCCCTGTTCGACCCCTCGAAGGACGCCATCCTCGCGCGCAAGTACGAGGCCGCCACCGAGCGCAGCCTCTACCGGGCCCTTCGCGAACTCCGCGAACTTCGCGAAGCCCCGCCCGTCACCCCCCCGCCCGAGCCCGAGCCCGAGCCCGTCGAGGCCCCCGCCGCCGCGCCATTGGCTTCGTTCTGTCCCGAGCCTCCCGCCGACCGCCGGGACCCGGCGGCGCCGCCCTCGACCGGGGTTGAGGGCGAGCCGACGCCCCTCGATGGCGCCGTCCGGGCCGACGTTTGCTAAGATTTCGCGGGACGCACCCCCTGGAGAACCGACCATGACCCTCGACGCTTCGAACCGCCGCCCCGTCCGCATGCTCGCGGCCCTCGCCCTGATCCTCGGGGCCCTCCCGGGCGCCGGAGATCCTCCGCCGGCGGCCGGCAAGCCGCTCTCCCTGTTCGACGGCAAGGGCCTCGACGGCTGGCGGAAGGCCGAATTCTTCAAGGCGGCCGAGGTTGAGGTCAAGGTCGAGGACGGGTCCATCGTCCTGCCGGTCGGCCGGCCGATGGCGGGGATCACCACCACCCGGGCCGACCTGCCGACGCTCGATTACGAGCTGAGCTTCGAGGCCCGGCGGACCGCCGGCGACGACTTCTTCGCCGCCGCGACGTTCCCCGTCGGCAAGTCGTTCATCACCCTGGTCAACGGCGGCTGGGGCGGGAGCGTCACCGGCCTGTCCAACCTCAACGGCTCGAACGCCTCGGAGAACGAGACCACCCGGTTCGTCAAATACCAGAACGGGACCTGGTACCGCTTCCGGGTCCGGGTCACCGCCCGCGTCATCCGCGCCTGGGTCGACGCCCGCGAGTTGTTCGCCGTCGAACACGAGGACGTCCAGGTCAACACCCGGATCGAGACCCGCGCCAACCAACCCCTCGGCTTCGCCACATGGAAGTCCGCGGGGGCCGTCCGCGCCATCACCGTCCGGCCCCTGACGCCCGCCGAGGTCGCGGCCAACGACAAGGTCGAGAAATGAGGTGAAGAAAGTGTGGATATGTGCGCCATCCCTCTTCGATATCCCGACTTCGGATCAGGCCCGGAGGTGGAGCCCGAGGGCGTCCAGGATCGCGACCACCAAGCCGCAGGCGAGCAGCAACAGGAGGGCATAGGCCAGCGAAGCGTCGATCGGGGCGAGGTGGGGCAGCAGATACCCGTCATGGATGAATCGATGGACGGTGATGGGGCCTCCCTCGCCCCGGTTTAGCATCGGCTGATTGAGCAGCCGGGCCCCGGCGGCGGCCAGGACGTAGGCGGCGATCGGGTTGACGCCCAGGACGCGGAACGGGTACGACCAGCGGCGAATCCCCCGGAGGTCGACCACCCAGTAGCAGGTCGCCAGGCCGATCAGGGCCAGGCCGCCGGTCAGGAGGACGAACGAGCTGGTCCAGAGGGCCTTGTTGATCGGGAACGACGAGCCCCACGCCCACCCCGCGACCACGACCGCCGTCCCGGCGACGAACAGGCCGGAGTCGATCTCGTGCCGATCTCGCCCCGAGCGGAGCCAGTGGCCGGCCAGGACCCCGATCAACGTCGTCGCGACCGCCGGCAGGGTGCTCAACAACCCTTCGGGGTCATAGTCGGGCCTGTAGATGTGGCCGGGCAACAAGAGCCGGTCGAGGTACGAGGCCAGGTCGTGCCCCCGGGCCAGGTCGCCGGCGCCGAAGCTGGGCACCGGCACGCGGGTCATCACCAGCCAGTAGCCCACCAGCAGCCCGACGATGGCGAGGACCTGACCCCGGACCCTCGTGGCGAGGAAGATTAGCGACGCCGCCGCGTAGCACAGCGCGATCCTCTGGAGGACGCCGGGAATCCGGATCGTCGCCCAGTTCGAATAGGTCGGGAACCCCGCCAGCGCGATCCCCAGCCCGAAGATGATCAGGGTCCGGCGGGCGATCTTCCCCAGGACCGGCCGGGGGGCGGCGCCGCCTGGGTCGTCCCGCCGCTTCGAGAGGGCGAAGGTGATCGACACCCCCACGATGAACAGGAACCACGGGAAGATCAGGTCCGTCGGGGTCCAGCCGTCCCATTGGGCATGCCGGAGCGCCGGGTAGGCCACCCCCGAGCCCGCGTTGTTGGCCACGATCATGGCCGCGACCGTCAGGCCCCGGAACACGTCGAGCGACGCCAGCCGCCCGGCCTTCGCGTTCGCCCCGGAAGTGGTCGGGATCACGTTTTCCCTGTCGGACTTCACGTTCATCGGCCGCTTTCCTCGGACGTGGGGGAGCAAAGGGGGCCGACTTCACCGCCGGCCGGCCCCCGCCGGGGCCGGTTCGAGGGCGTCGACGTCGACCCGGGGGCCGGACCGATCCCGCCGGAACCGGGAGCCGCAGGCCAGGCAGGTCCGGGGATCGCTCGGCGGCCGGAACCGGGAGGAGCGGGGGACCGAGCCGTCGCGGAGCAGCGCCCACCGGCCACAGTTCGGGCACGCCAGCGGCACCAGCCAGCGGCCGAAATAGATCAACATCCCGATCATGCCGACGTCCACGACCCCGATCAAGACCATCGGCCCGATCGTCGGCAGCACTTCGACATGCAAGAACAAGAGGAACCCCAGGAGCGGCGCGCAGCAGAGGGCCGAGAGCAGCCAGTTCTTGAGCGGGCCGCGTCGGACCAGGAACACGGCCGGCAGGATGAGGGCGTAGGGAACCTCGATCGCGACCCGGAGGATAAGCTCATCGGCACCATTTCCCGAATTGCCCCGGGGCCTGGCGACCGCCGACGCGATGGCGGCGAAGACGACGAGCACGCCGAGCTGGCGGAGCGTCATCCGCGGCCGGAGTTGACGGGCGGGATCGGGGGGCATGGGGCGACTCCGGGCGATCGGCCGGCCGTCGGGATCGGGCCAACCTCCGGGCCACCATAACCGGGCCCCAACCCCGGCGGAAGCGGGCACCGCTTCGTCCCCCGGCCTGCGAACGCCCCGAGGGCGTCCCGACCCCTGGCCCGGCGGCCGAGATCGCGACGCCCTCGATTTCCCGGCGCGATCGCCGGCCTCGTCTCAGTACGGATAGGGCCGGTAGGAGCCGGAGGCCGCCCGCCGCTCGCCGGCCTGGAACCCCTGGGCCTCGGCCGGGGAGAGCGGCCGGTTGGGGGCGATCCCGGTTTCCCAGAACAGTTGGCCCTCGCGATACCCTTGCTGCCGGATCGGGTCGAGCTGCCAGGGGGTCGAGGCCGCCCGCCGCTCGCCGGCCTGGAAGCCCTGGGCCTCGGCCGGGGAGAGCGGCCGGTTCGGGGCGATCCCGGTCTCGTAATAGTACCGCCCTTCGCGATAACCCTGTTGCTGGGCCGGCGAGTAAGGCAAGTAGGGGTTGTAACCGGGCAAGCCCCCGCTGTAGGCGAGACGCGGGTTCGAGTAGGAATAGCCGCCGCCGGGATAAGCGCCGTAACCCCCGTAAGCCGGCTGGACGACGGGATAGCCGCCGCCCTGGCCGTATCCATAACCATACTGGGCCCGGGCCGAATTCGCCCCGAGGCCGCCGACCGCCAGGAATCCCGCCAGGGTCAGGGTCGCCAGGTTCCGCCTCATGATCGCGTCCCTTCGCAGCTTGCATCGCCGTGGATGGTGGTCCATTCGTCCGACGATCACTGAGAAGAGCAGACGGCGTGCCGCGACCTGGTGCAAATTCGGGACGTTCGCCAGCCCTTGATTTCCAAGGGAGCAAGGGTCGTGGGCCGGGCATCGAGGTCGGCCGAGGGGCCAGGATACTGGGACCTCGCGAGGATTCTCGCGCCGGGAGGGGAAAGGGCGGCACCGCCGGGCCGCCCGGGGGACACCTCCGGCGGTCGCCCCTCCGGGCCGATCAGCGGGCGAGCTTGGCGGCGATCTCGGCGACGTGGGCCCGGTCAGGCCGAAAGGTCGCGGGCGTGGTCCGGCTTGATGATCGGCCCCCGGCCGAAGAAGAGCGAGTCGACCGACAACCGCCCGGGTCCGACGATCAGGAACAGGACGGAAATGGCGAGGTAGCCCAAGGCCGACTCGTAGGACGCGCCGTGGTCCATGCCGGCGACGAACGGATGGCCCATCCGGACGTGGACCATGAACGTGGCGAAGGCCATCGTCCCCAGGATCAGGACCGAGGCGAACGGCGTGAGGGCCCCCAAGATCCAGCAGAGCCCGCCGCCGAACTCCGCGATCGCGGCCATGGCCTGGAGAGGTCCCGGGATCGGCGCCTCCGGCGGCATCCACGCCGTCGGGTGCTGGATCTTCGGCCAGCCGTGGAACATGAAGGCCGTGCCGGCCACCAGCCGAAGGAACAGCAAGGCCACCGCCCGGCCGCCGCCGAGGAATTCGGAATAAAATCGGTGCATCAGATCGTTTCCTTTCGATCCCGGATTCGTCCTTTCGACCCCGATCGGGGCCGGCGACTCGTACCAAGGGTAGCCGTCTGGTATCCTCCGACAAGTAGGCACCGTTCGCCTACGCAGGCACCGACAGGAAACCGGGGGAAGTTTGTTCATGGCCGAATCGACTCGCTCGGAAGAGGCCGCGGCCGGCCCCGGCAACTGCCCGGCCACGCGGGTGTTCGACATCGTGGCCCACAAGTGGACCGTGGCGATCATCCACCATCTCCACGCCGACCCCGGGCCGACCCGGTTCCGCCAGCTCCAGAGGCTGGTGGGACCGATCACCCAAAAAGAGCTGACCAAGCGGCTCCGCGAGCTGGAACGCTCGGGCCTGGTCACCCGGACCGTCTTTGCCGAGGTCCCGCCCCGCGTCGAATATCGCCTCACCGACCTCGGGGCCACCCTGATCCCCGCCCTCGCCCCGCTCCACGACTGGTCCGGCCGCTACGCCGACCTCGTCGACGCCCACCGCCGCCAGGCCGACGAACGGGTCAAGATCGGCGGATGATCGCCCAAGATCCGGCCCGGGGCGGCGAATGCTCTCGGACGACGTGCATTTGCCCGCCAACTTCGCGACTTTCGGGAGGACCGACAATGAAAGGCCATGCCCCGGGCTGGCAGGTCCGTTGCCTCAAGTGCGGCCGGGCCGCCGAAGCCGGCGCCGTCGGGATCACGCGGATCTTCGCCTTCGGGACGAAGTGGACCCTGGGCTGGTGCCGGGCGTGCCGGAGGCCGAGGGTCCTGGTCATCGAGCGGAAACCGGAGCCGGCCCCCGCCGGAGCCGGCTCGGCCCGAGTCTAATCAATCGGAGATGGCGGATTCCCGATCAGCCGGGCGCGGCGTCGCCGGCCGGGTCGAGGACATGGGCCCGATCCTCGTGGCCGTCGCCGTCGCCGTCGTGGTCGCCAGCATCGGCGGGCGGCGCCCCGTCCGGGTCGTGGTCGGCGAGGCCGGGCCCGCCGCCCCGGCGGTCGGGCTTGGCCTTGGCGGCGAGGCAGGCGCGGACCCGGTCGAGCCAGGCCTGGTCGGGCAGGCCGTAGGGGCGGAACTTCTCGGTCTTGCCTTGCTCCTCGTTGAAGAACAGGGCGCGGTTCTCGCCGAGCCGGCCGGCGGCGGGGGAGTCGATCAGGGCGCTGGAGTCGTTGATCGACATCTGGAACAGGATGCGCAGCTCGAATTCGCCGGCGGTGGAGCGTTCGAAGGTCCGATTGAGGTTGCCGACCGTGTCCACCCAGGCCAGGACGTGGATGCCGAAGTTGGGCCCTTCGCGGAGGATCGTGGCCAGTTGCTTCGAGGGGCTGGGCTTCTCTTCCTCGCCGAACTTGGAGGAGAAGCCGTAGTCGTCGTCGGACTTCCGGAGGTCGCGGAACCGGCCGAGGTCGTAGATCACGACGTAGATCGACGGGTAGTCGCCGTGCTCATCGCCCTGGCGGCGGGCCAGTTCCTCGGCGACCTCGGTCATGTTCGGGGCCAGGTCGCGCCAGGAGACGGCCTTGAAGGGGTGGGGGATCACGTCGCCGAGCCGGGCCAGGACGTCGAGGTTGGGGGAGTCGGGCGGCGAGCCGTCGAAGACGTAGAACCGGGCCGTGTTGGCCGGTGGGTGGGGGTCGTCGCCGGGGTCGGCGTGCTGGGCGGCCAGGCTCACCAGGGCGGTGGACAGGATGCCCAGCGCCGCCTCGTCCTGCTGGCCGACCAGGAGGACGTGGCTGCCGCTCTGGCGGCGGAACAGGGCCGAGGTCGGGTCCTTGATCGCGATGGCGTCGCCCACCCAAGCCTGCGCCGAGCGGACCTCGTCGGCCCAGGCCGGGGCTTCGAGGGCCTCGATCAGCAGGGGGTTCTTGTCGACGACGGCCGGCAGATTGCCCTCGAAGACGAGCTGGGGCGTGTCGGGCATCAGGCCGCGCTCCTCGGCCAGCCGCTTGAGGTCCTTGATGTACTCCTCGCGGCGGATGTCGGTGAGCCAGACGACCTGGAAGATGTGGTTGCCCTCGATCATCCCGTTGGCGTCGTTGTAGATCGCCTCGCCGGGCCGGGTCAGGAGCCGGGCGGCGGCGTTGTCCTCGCTCAAGATCAGGTGCGAGTCGGCCTCGGAGCACTGCAAGGCGATCCGGATGGCCATCTGGGCGATCGTCGTCCGGGCCAGCGAATACGCCCCGCCCAGGGTCTGCGAGCCGAGGGTGACGTGGACGCCAAAGGCCCGGCCCTGGCGGACCAGGCGGTCGAGCAGGAGCGACGACTCCTGGGCGAGCTTGTCGTCCTCGATGAAGAACTCCTGGAACTCGTCGACCAGGAGCAAGATCCTTGGGAGGTATTCGCCGGTGATCCGCCGGTAGCTGGCGACGTCCTGGGCCCCGGCATCGCGGTACATGTCGCCGCGCTTCTTCAATTCGACGTCGAGCCGCTGGAGGACGCTCAGGCCGAACTCGCGCTCGGACTCGACGGCGACCACCCGGGCGTGCGGCAACCCGTGGGCGGCGTAGGTCTTGAACTCGACCCCCTTCTTGAAGTCGATCAGGTACAGCTCCAGCTCCTTGGGGCTGTACATCAGGGCGGCGTTGGTGATCAAGGCATGCAGGAGCGTCGACTTGCCCGAGCCGGTCTTGCCGGCGATCAGGACGTGTTGCGACGTCCCCTTGCCGAGCATCAGATTCTGGAACTTGGTGGCCCCGGCGCGGCCCATCGGGACGTCGACGGTGCTCCGGCTGTCCCAGGTCCAGATCTTGTCGGCGGCCGGCGCGATGACCTCGAAGGGGACCTCGACCCGCTTGGCCCGCTTGGCGGCCTCGCCGGCGATCTTGACGATCCGGTTGAGCTCCTCGGCGTCGGGCGGGACGTCGAGCCGGAGCGGATACTGTTCGAGCGGGCTTTCCTTCCAGACGAACCGGCCGTCCTTCCAGACGAGGTTCATGGTGTTCGGTTCGAGGTCCTTGGCGAGCTGATTCGTCGCGTTCTGGAGCTTGGCGTCGAGGCTGACCAGGACGTAGACGCCGCACCTCGGGCCGCTCTGGGCGATGCTGATCAGGCGTCGCTGGGCGATGTCGGAGAAGTTGGCCGGGTAGTTGGCGACGACCAGGACGCGGTACGGCTCGGCCACCTCGCCGGCCATGACGTTGTATTCCTCGATCGAGGAATATTCGTTGCGGAGATACGTCTGGATGACGTTCTCCATGTGCTCGGTCAGGTCCAGGAGGCGATGCTCGATCTGGGCCTGCTCGGTCCAGATCCGGCTGTTGACCATCAGCTCGTCGACGTCCTTGAGGTTCATGAACGTCGAGAAGTTCTGGCCGAGCCCGACGGGGTCGAAGATGGTGAACCGGACCTTGCCCGGCGGGACGGCGGTGAGGAACCGGAGCATGGCGACCTGGAGCGCCTGGACGGCCTGGCCGCGGCCGTCGTCGCTGGCCTTGAGCAGCATCGAGATCTTGTCGGGGAACTGGAGGAAGGCCGGGAGGTCGAGCGCCTCGGGGGTCAGCTCCTTGAGCCGGGGGTCGGCGGGGACGGCCTGGGGGATCTGCGCCAGGGGGACGCGGAACTCGCCGATCCGGAGGACCTGGGGCGAGTCGGTCGGCGGCTCCCACGGGTTCCAGGCCGGGTCGCGCCAGGGGGGGAAGAGGCGGCGGCTCTCGGCCGAGACGGCGTCGACCTCGGAGCGGACGCGGCCGATCCCGGCCCGCCAGTCGGCGACGAGCTGGTCCCAGGCCGCTTCGTAGGCGACCCGGCGGGCCTCGACCTCGGCGAAGTGGCGGGCGTCGAGTTCCTGGAGGTCGCGGTCGCCGTCGGCCTTGGCGGCGGCGAGGTCCTTCTCGTACTTCTCCTCGGCGGCCAGGGTCTCGGCCTCGTAGGCCTTGCGGGCCTCGGCCAGGGCCTTGGGGTAGCGGTCCTCGGCGGCCTTGGTGTCGACGTCGCGGCGGGCTTCGAGGTCGGGGACGAGCTTGGCGTGGACGTCGGCGGCCTTCTTGGTCAGGGCGTCGCGGCGGCGGTCGACCTCGGCCCGGAGCCGCTTGGCGTTGTCGTCGACCCAGCGGGTCGACCGCTCGGACAGCCGGTCGGCGTCTTCCACGGCGCGGAGCATCGGCCCGGCGGCCTGGGTGATCTGCTTCTTGGCCAGCCCGACGAGGGCCGAGCGGGCGACCACGCCGACGACCGCCGTGGCGACCGCCGCGACCCCGAGCCCGACCAGCCAGCCGGCCAGGAACCCGACCACGCCCAGCAGGATCAGGAACAGGACGACGCACAGGAAGATGAAGAAGTCGAGCTTGACGATCGGCAGGATCTTCAGCTTCGAGGCGACCTGATAGCCTTCGAGGATCCGGACGGTGGCCTCGTCGAGCTTGGAGATCGGGTCTTCGTTGGGCCCGGGGGGGGAATCGGCGGCGGCCTCGGCGGGGACGACGATGTACCGCTTGTAGCTGGCCAGGTAGATGTCGGCGGCCTCGCGGACCTCGGCGCAGTGGGCGAGCGACTCGTCGAGCCGGCGTTTGAACTGGTCGGTCTTCTGTTTGACCTTGTCGAGGTTGGCGTCGAAGACGGCCCCGGCCTCCCAGCCGGCCTCTTCGAGCTGGGTGTCGGCCGCCTCCATCTCGACCTTGAACCGCTTCTTGATGTGAGCGAGCTTCGCGTCGCGCTCGGATTTCGCCTCGGCGGTGGCCCGGGTGTAGCGGGCCTGGAGGGCGTCGCGGGTCGCGGTGATCTCGCCTTCGATCGCCTGGACCTGCATGTCGCGGCGGCGGACGATCCCCTGCCGGGCGGCCTGGTACTGGCGCTCGGTGGCGGCCTTGTCCTTGTTGTAATCGGCGTCGGTCTTCGTCTCGCGCCCCGCGCGTTCGACGGCGATTCGGGCCAGGTCCTTGAGGGCGTCGACCTGGCGTTGGATCGGGGACGGTCCAGGCATCGGATGGGGTCCAGCACGGGTTCCGGGCGAGATCGGCCCGCGACGCTCCCCCCTTAGACGGGCGGGGGGAGGGGAGGGTTCCCAAGGCGAACGGCGGACGGCGGAATTCGGCTCACGAGCAGTCGCGCTTGACCTTGGCCGTGACCTCGGCGAGCTTGTCCATGCCGCGCGACACGGCGTTGACCCGGGTTTCGAGCGGGAACAGGTGGTTCGACTCGAAGTCCTTGGCGACGTTGTCCTGCCACTGGGTCCGGGCGATTTCCCAGTGCTTGCGGAGGTTCTTGATGGCGTAGGTCAGCTTGGTCGAGCCCTCTTTGCTCATGGTCGCGGGCCTCCGGGTTGGCGAGTGACGGGGCAACTTGCTCGATTCGGCGGACGGCTCATGGCAAATGGGTGATGGGCCGGGCAGTCCCGAGGATTCTCCCATCCGCCATCAACCATCTCCCACCTCGGGATGCCCGCCGGTCAGCTCCCGGCCGGCAACGAGGTGTTGAGGTAGTCGTCGAGGGCGGTCGCCATCCGTTCCAGGAGGGCCAGGCAGTTTTCCAGCTCGCCGGTGAGCATGTCGCCGAGCGGCCGGGCCTGGCCGAGGTATTCGTCGATGGCGTGCTGGAGGACGGGGGCGGCTTTCTTGACGATCTCGACCTTTTCCTCGGCCTCGCGGAGCCGGGCGTTGGCGATCCGGACGGCTTCCTTGGCCTCGGTGTCGCCGGCGCCGGAGAGCTTCCGGCGGTGGAGTTCGCCGCGGATCTCGTTCATCTTCTCGCGACGCCGCTTGACCTCGTTGAGCCAGTAGAACTTCTGGGTGTGGTTGACCCATTCGGTGACGCGGCGATTTTCCATCTCGACGGAGGTCAGGGCGTTCCGGGCGTCCTCGATGAACGTCCCGAGGGCTTCGCGGAACTCGCGGAGGGCGTCGACCGACTTGACCTTGGCGGATTCGCTCATCGAAGGGCCTCCTGGGCTCAAGCTCGGCTCGGATCAGCGCTGCTGGAGGTATTCTTCGACGCGCTCGGCCTTTCGCATCAGGAACGGGACGTAGGCGCTGCTGGCCTCGATGAAGCGGTTGATGACGATCAGGGTCGCCTCGAATTCCTCGGTGAACTTCTCCTGCTCCTTGTCGCGCCAGGTCTGGCTGAGGCCGGCGAGCTGGCCGTGGATGACGGCCATCTTGTTGTGCAGCTCGGTGTTGAAGTGGCGGAGGTTCTGGGCGAAGCGGCGAAGTTCGGCCGGGTCGACGACGGCTTGCGCCATGGCGGATGTCCTTTCGGCCGAAAGGCCCGCGGGCCGCCCGGCGTCTCGGAGGATTGGGTGAATCTTGGGCGTCGGGGCGACGGACGCGAGAAAGTGACGACCGACTTCCCACCAGATTAACCGACGCGCCGGGTCGCGTAAAGCGCCGGCCGAAACGTCGAGGCGGCCGGTCAACCCGGCGGGCCAGTCGGCCCCGTCGATGGTGGCTTCGGGCAGGAGTGGGGTCGGCCGGCCCTCGGCGTGACCGACCGGCCGGCGCGCCCGGACGGGCTCGCCGGTCAGGCCGGCGATGGCCCGCCGCCGCCGCGCGTTGGCCCCGATGTAGGCCGCGCGGCTCTGGAGCGCGTGGAGCAACTTGGGTCCGGCCGCCGGGCCGTACTTGTCGATATAGGACTGGAGCTTGGACATGGTCGCGAGGCCCCCGGATCAGACGACGTAACGCTCGACCCTCGAATCCTTCATACGAGTTTTCGGGCCAACAAGTTCGCCCCGAAACCGGCTCGGATTCGAAGCGAAACGAGGCCCGTTCCGGGGGAAACGGGCCTCGTCCGGGGTCGGGGATTTCGAGGCGGACAGGGTGCCCGGGGGGAGTTGAACCCGCCCCTTCGCGATCCACGATCGCGCGTGCCGCCGTTACACCACGGACACCATCGGTGCGGGCCCTTCGGCGGGGCCCGGCTTGGTTTGCGAATGGACCGGCCGGGGAATCGAACCCCGATCTCCTGGTTGCAGGCCAGGCGTCTTCCCGTTGGATCAGCCGCCCATCAGTCCCATCGATCGATCCGCGAGTCGTCCCCGAGGGAGTCGAACCCCCGCCTCCCGGGTGTAGGCCGGGCGCCTTGCCGTTGGACCAGGGGACGATCCCAGAGTGGCCGGGGCGGGAGTCGAACCCGCGCGCACCGGCCTCTCAGGCCGGCGGCTTTGCCGGTTTGCCTACCCGGCCAACGGTTGCTTTCGGGGACAGTCCCAGGCCCCGGACTCGAACCGGGATGTCGGCCTTATGAGGGCCAACCGAGCACCTGCCCGCCTGGAATTTGGCTGAGAACCACAAGTGGCCGGGGGGAGAGTCGAACTCCCACGCCCTGACGGGCTCGAGCTCCTGAAGCTCGTGCGTCTACCAGTTCCGCCACCCGGCCATCGGGTCGAACTTCACCCCACCTCAACCGAGTGCGTCGGGACGGAGTTGAACCGCCAAGTCCCGGAGGAACGTGGTCTACAGCCACGAGGGCCCGCCAATGCCCAGCCGACGCATCGACACATCAGAGAAACCAGCGCCCCCGGTGGGATTCGAACCCACGGTCTCCACCTTGACAAGGTGGCGAGCACTCCGGGCTGCTCCGCGAGGGCGTCTGTTCGAGCTTCTCCGCCAGTTCCGGGGGCTGGAATCGAACCAGCGGCCTCCGCGTTCAGGGCGCGGTGTCACTACCAGCAGCAACTGCCCCGGATCGGCACTCGCTCGCTTCCGAAATCGAAGTCGGGATGGACGGATTCGAACCGACGATCTCCTGCTCCCAAGGCAGGCGGATTACCAAGCTTTCCCACATCCCGAAGGGTTGATCCCGGGGCCTTCGTCCGGCCCTCGGTCGTCCTCGCCTCACGCCAGACCAGACGCGGCCGGGGTGGGGGAAGTTCGCGCGGGACCCGGCTTTTTCCCGAGGGGATCAGGCGGTGAGGGCGGTGACGGCGTTCCGGAAGATCCGGAGGCCGTCGCCTTCGCGGTCGAGCCCCCGGCGGGTCCATCGGGGGTGATGGAGGGGGTCGACGTGGCGTTCGGGGTGGGGCATCAGGCCGAAGATCCGGCCGGTCGGGTCGCACAGGCCGGCGACGGCGCCGGGGGAACCGTTGGGGTTGGCGGGGTAGGAGGTGGCCACGCGGTCGTCGGCGTCGGCGTAGCGGAGGACGACCTGGCCGGCGGCTTCGAGGCGGGACAAGGCGGCGGGGTCGGCGAGGACGAATTTCCCCTCGCCGTGGGCGACCGGCAGTTCGATCGGCCGGTTATCCACCAGGAACGGGCTGAGGCCGGGCGTCGGGAGCAGGCGGGCCCATCGGCCCTCGAAGTGGCCCGAGTCGTTGAAGGTCAGGGTGGCCGGCCCGAGGTCGGCGGACGGACCGGGCAAGAGCCCGGCCTTGACCAGGACTTGGAACCCGTTGCAGATCCCCAGGACCAGGCCGTCGCGCTCGCGGAACCGGCGGAGGGCGTCGCCCAGGACCGAGCCCAGCCGGCTCGCCAGGACCCGCCCGGCGCCGAGGTCGTCGCCGTAGGAGAACCCGCCCGGGAGCGTCAAGACCTGGAACGAGTCGAGCGCCCCCGGGTCTTCCACGACCCGGCCGACGTGCCACGCCTCGACCACGGCCCCGGCCAACTCCCAGGCAAACGCCGTCTCCTCGTCGCAGTTCGTCCCGGGCGCCCGCAAGACGAGGACGCGGGGCTTGGGCATGGCTGGTTCCCTTCGGCTTCGGCTTCGGCGGAGGACTGGGGGACTCAGGACTCAGGGCGAGCGGTCGGTAATCTTCCAGAGGTCGTCAGAAGGTGTGCTAACCACCCCCAGATTCCACGATAATTTCGATGTCCGCTGTGTGGAAAGTGAGTCCTAAGTCCCCCAGTCCTGAGTCCTGAGTCCTGAGTCCTCCGATCGCGTCAGTACCCCCCCTCGTGCGGGGCCGAGGTCGTCGAGGAGTAGGAGACGTTGGGATAATCGGGCTCGGCGCGGTAGGCGAGGTTGCGGCGGATCAGGTCGGCTTCGTAGACCTGGACGACGAAATCGGCGGCGATCTTGAGGCGGGAGGAGGCCCCCTTGGACGGGAAGTCGGCCGGGGCCCCCCGGCGGAACTCGGCGACGCCGACGTGCTTGGAGCGGCCCTTGACGTAGTTGATCCCGGGGATGCCGTCGGCGTCGCCGGAGATCAATATGGCGATGTCGTAGGTGTCCTGCAAGGCCACCATGTCGACGGCCAGGCTGGTGTCGAGCCCCTTCTCGTTGAGCGTGTGGTGGAGGAGGTCGACCTTCCAGTGCCCTTCCTGGCGGATCTCGACGAAGTCGGTGGCGGCCTGGACCCCGTGGTAGAACCGCTTCTTCCGCTCCAGGGCCCGGCGCTTGTTCTCGTACCAGTCGCGGGTCTCGGCGAAGCAGAGGCCCCAGGCTTCCTCGTTCCGGCGTTCCTGGGACAGGTCGGGCATCCGGCGGACGACGTCTTCGAGGTAGCTGTCGCGGAGCCGGGGGTTGATCTCGAACCGGCTCCGGAGCCGGGCCTCGGCCTTGGGGTCGTTCAGGTCCCACTCGTCCATCTTGCCGACGACGTACCAGTAGATCCGCGAGTGCTGGGCCGACGGCCAGGGGGAGCCGTCGGCGAAGGTCCGGCCCCAGTACTGGACGCTCTGCTCGAACACGTGGCGATAGAACGACCCGTAATCGTCGACCCGTAAGTTCAGGTGCTTCAGGACACCATCAAGGTTCGAGCCGTCGACGAAGGTGACGAAGCGGAGCATCGGCGTTTTCCTTTGCGTTTCATTCCGGAAAATTTGCAAACTCTCATGACTCACCAGCGGAGCGGGGCTTGCCAGGCGGCTTTCAGGTCGGACAGGGAAGCGTCGATCAGCGGCGAACCCGAAGGCCGGCCGTCGCGGATCACCAGGCGAGGGACCGTGACGACCTGGCCGAGGATGCCGATCGGCAGGCCGGCGAACAGCCCGGCGACGGTCGGGGTGTCGTCGTGGCGGACTTCGAGGAGGAATCGGCTCGGCGACTCGGAGAACAAGAGCGACGCCGGGTGCATCACCGGGGAGTCGATCTCGGCCATGACCCCGAGGCCGCCGGCCATCGCCATCTCGGCCAGGGCCACGGCCAGCCCCCCTTCGCTCAGGTCGTGGCACGACCGGACCAGCCCGGCGGAGATCGCCCGGTGAACCGCCCCGAAGATCCGCCGGGCGGTCGCGGGCTCGACCCGGGGGACCTGCCCGCCTTCGAGCCCCCGGACCATCGCCCAGTGCGAGCCGCCCAGCTCGTCCCGGGTTTCCCCGACGAGGAAAAGGAGGTTGCCGGCCTCTTTCAGATCCATCGTCACGCACCGGCGGACGTCGGGCACCTGGCCCATCGCGCTGATGAGCAGGGTCGGCGGGATGGCCAGGCTCTTGCCCTCGTGGGTGTACTCGTTGTACAGGCTGTCCTTGCCCGAGATGAACGGCGTCCCGTAGGCCAGGGCGACCTCGCGGCACCCCCGGGCGGCCATGACCAGCGAGCCCAGGGTCTCGGGCCGCTCGGTGTTCCCCCAGCAGAAGTTGTCGAGGATCGCGATCCGGTCCGGGTCGGCGCCGACGGCCACGCAGTTCCGGACGGCCTCGTCGATCACGCAGCCGGCCATCGCGCGGGGGTCGAGCAGGCCATGCCGGGGGTTGATCCCGCACGCGACGGCCAGCCCGCGACGCGACCCCCGGACCGGCAGGATCACCGAGGCATCCCCCGGCCCGTCGTCGAGGACGCCGACCATCGGCTTGATGACCGTCCGGGCCTGGACCTCGTGGTCGTACTGGCGGACGATCCACTCCTTGCTGCACACGTCCCAGGTGCCCAGGATCGCCAGCAAGTCGGCCGAATAGTCGGGGTCCGGGGGGAACGCGATCGCCTTGGGCTCGGGCGGGGTGTACGTCGCCTCGCGGACCACGGCGGGCCGGCCGTCGTGGAGGAAGTCCATCGCCAGGTCGCCGACGATCGTCCCCCGGTATCTCAGGGTCAGGCGGCCGGAGTCGACGAACCGGCCGAGGTCGGTCGCCTCGACCCCTTCGGCGGCGCAGAGGTCGCGGAGGGCGGGCCAGTGGTCGGGCGGGACGGCCAGGACCATCCGCTCTTGCGCCTCGGAGATCCAGATCTCGGTATACGAGAGCCCTTCGTACTTGAGCGGGGCGCGGTCGAGGTCGACCTCGGCCCCGAGCCCGGCGCCCATCTCGCCGACGGCCGAGGAGAACCCGCCGGCCCCGCAGTCGGTGATCGAGCGGAAGAGGCCGCGGTCGCGGGCCTGGAGGACGACGTCGAGGACCATCTTCTCGACGATCGCGTTGCCGATCTGGACGGCCCCGCCGGAGATCGACTCGCTCTCGCCGCTCAATTCGACCGAGCTGAACGTCGCGCCGTGGATGCCGTCGCGGCCGGTCCGCCCGCCGACGGCGACGATCCGGTCGCCGGCTTCGACCGATTTGGTGGACATCCCCCGGGGCAGAAGCCCAACGGTCCCGCAGAAGACCAGGGGGTTGGCCAGGTAGCCGGGGTGGCCGACGAGGGCCCCGTTGACGGTGGGGATGCCCATCCGGTTCCCGTAGTCGCGGACCCCGGCGACCACGCCCTTCAAGATCCGCCGGGGGTGGAGGACGCCGGCGGGCAGGGAGTCGCCCGGGGTGTCGGGCGGGGCGACGCAGAAGACGTCGGTGTTGCAGATCGGCCGGGCGCCGAGGCCGGTGCCCATCGGGTCGCGGATCACGCCGCCGAGGCCGGTGTTGGCCCCACCGTAAGGGTCGATCGCCGACGGGTGGTTGTGGGTCTCGACCTTGAAGCAGACGTCGAAATCGTCGTCGAACCGGACCACGCCGGCGTTGTCGGCGAAGACGCTGACCAGCCAGTCGCACCCCATCGCCTGGGTGGCGCCGAAGATCGTTTGTTTCAGGAGGTTGTCGATGACTTCCCCTTCGAACTCGATCCGGCCCCGGAGGGTCTTGTGCGAGCAATGCTCGCTCCAGGTCTGGGCCAGGGTTTCCAGCTCGCAGTCGGTCGGCTCGCGGCCGAGCCCGGCGAAGTGGCCCTCGACGGCCCGGAACTCGGCGAGGCTGAAATGGAGCTGGCCCGCCTTGCTGATCGCGAGCAGGTCGGCGTCGGATTTCCCCAGGATCGGCACTTCCACCCGGGCGAAATCGTACGGGCGGCCCTGGCCGAGCCGGTCGAAGGGCAAGACGCCGACCACGGCCTGCTCGACCGCGTCGTTGGCCAGGACCCGGCCGATCAGGCGGGCCAGGGCGGCGGCCGGCCCCTCGACCCGGTAGGTCCGGATGGTCCGGACGTTGGCGACGGCCAGGCCCAGGTCGCGGAGCAAGGCGAGGGCGCTGTCGGCCTCGGGGTCGGTCACGCCCGGCTTGGGCAGGACGTGGACGACGGTGCCCGACGCGGCCGGCTCGGAGGCGGGCCGGATCGAACAGGACTCGACGACCGGGTCGACCAGCACCGCGCGGGCGACCCGGGCCAGGTCCGCGCGATCGACGGGCCCTTCGATCAGGAATCCGCGAGCGGCGGCGACGACCCAGGGGCCCGGCAAGCCCAGATCGGCGGCGTCGGCGGCGACCCGCGATCCCGCGCGGTCGATCTGGCCGGCGGCGGGGTCAATCTGGAGGTGCCAGAGCATGGGGCCGGGGCTCGCTTCGGTATTGCTCGCAACAGGCCACGTCGCCGCGACGACCGCCAAGGTCGGCCGGAAACGCGGCGCGGGTAGCTGGGGAGGCTTTGACAGTCCGATGACTGTATTATGAAAAGTTCGCGCCGGAAATTCAAACCGGAAGCGGCCGAGGCTCGCCGGATGGGGCGACCGCGTGGGCCCCGGGGTTCAAGGATGGGCCGGGGGGAACCGGAGCCGGTGGCTTCGGGCGGCGTCCCACCAGGCGAGGAGCGCGTCGGGGTCGTCTACCTCTAAAGCGGCCCGGAAGGCGGCGAGCTGGGCCTCGAACTGGCCGAGCGCGGCGAGGACGGGGCCGCGATTCTCGCGGAAGATCCCGGCCCAGAGGGCGGGGTCGGCGCCGGCCACGCGGGTCCCGTCGCGGTAGGCCCCGGCGGCCATCGGGAGCAGGTCGGGCGGGACGGCGGCGGCTAGGGCGGCGGCGACGACGTGGGGCAGGTGGCTGGTCAGGGCCAGGCGGTCGTCGTGGCCCTCGGGGTCGACCTCGAACAGCCGGCAGCCCAGCCCGAGCCAGAAGGCCCGGGCCCGCGCCAGGCGGTCGGGTGGGGTCCGGGGGGTGGGGGTCACGACGCACGCCCGCCCCTCGAACAGGTCGGCCCGGGCGTTCGCGACCCCCTGCCGCTCCGACCCGGCGATCGGGTGGGCCCCGACGAAGGCGGCCCGGCCGCGCGGGTCGGCCTCGACGGCCGCGACGATCCGGCGTTTCGTGCTCCCGGCGTCGGTCACCAGGATCGACGCCGGGCCCGACCCGGCGGCGGCCAGGATGTCGCCGACGATCCGGTCGACCGGCGTGCAGACCACGGCGACCTCGGCCGAGGCCACCCCTTCCCCCGGGTCGGTCGTCCAGTCATCGACCGCCCCGAGCCGCCGGGCTTCTTCCAGCCTCGCCCCGTCCCGGTCGATCCCGACCACCCGCGCGGCCCCCCCTCGGGCGCGCAGGGCCAGCCCGATCGAGCCCCCGATCAAGCCGACGCCGACGATGGCCACCGTCCCCGAGCGTTCCAACCCTTGACCCCAATGACATCCCGGCGACGCCAGGTTCAGGCGAAGATCTCATCCACCGCCATCCGCCAGCCGGACACGGCCGGTTCGGCGTCGGCCACCTGGCCCTTCTGGAAGACGTCGGGCTGGTCGGGCAAGCCGGCCCGGTAAACTCGGATGCTCGGGGCCAGCGGGTCGACGTCCCAGACCACCGAAGTCCCCGCCTGGAAGTAGTCGGCCCGCTTCGCGGCCATCGCCGCCTCGGCCGCGCCTCCGTGATCCCCCTGGCTCCGGACCTCGACGGCGAACGTCGGGGGCCCCCCAACGAAGTCCATGTCATTGGCCGGGAGCGGCCCGTCATGGTACGAGGCATCCGGGGAGAACGACTCGCGCCCCGAAGGCAGTTCCGGCACGGTGAAGCCCATGTTGTCGGTGAAGGCCAAGCCCTGGCCGGTCGCCCGCGCATGGTTCCTGAGGCTAACGAAGATTTCGGCGGCGATGGCGCTCGGTCGGAGCCCGGTCGGCATGAGATGGACGATCCTCCCGGCGATCAGTTCCGCCTTCCCCTCGACGAGGTACAGGTCGTCGACCGTGGCGGCCAACTTCCGGGTCGCGGACGACATGCGCAGCCTCCCCGGCTTCCCAACTCGGGCCTGGGTCGATCCGACCAGGAACGGATCGTACCAGGGGTCGGACCCCCGGGCAATCGCGGCGGGCCGGGTCCGGCGATCGTTGAGTCGGCGGATCTCAATACAACTCGATGATCTGTTCGCCCCCGTGTTCCGGGTTGCCGACGAGCCGTCGCGACGGCAAGTCCACCACGAAGTCCATCGCCTCCAGAGGGATCTGGCCGATCAGCACCGGGCAGCCATCGGGCAATTCCGTGATGTCCACGGGGCAGTCCCGCCCCTGCACCGTCAGCCGCGCCGTGCCAAAGACCCTCACCTCCACCGGCCCGGCGCTCGAAATCGCCTTGCGGGTCCGCAGGTACACCAAGCCTAGCGTCCCCAAGAGCGATCGAGGCATCGATAACCCCGTCGCCCCCGTGTCCACCAGCGCGTCCGCGACCTCGACCGCCCGCACCTCGCCCGGCGAGAGCCGACCTTGATTCACCGCCAGAAGATCGCCGACGTTCTCGACTCGCGCGGCCACCGTGACTTTGCCCATCCGGTCTTCTTTCGTCCACGAACTACAGGACTTCGATCAGATAAGTCGTCATCCAAATGTCAAGTTGCTGGAAACGGTCCTTCAATCGCTCTTTGTATTCGACGAAGAACTGGCGGCCTTCGGACGCATCCGGCACATCCACGAAGACGCGGATCAGGTCGTCTCGAAAAGTTTGGCCTTCGAAGCTCCAGTGCCCGCGAATTGTCTGGGTTTCGCAGGAAACGGCCCCAAATTGTCCTTCCAATTCGACCAAGGTGGCGGCGACCAAGTCGTCGGGGACGGGTGAGCCGTCATTGAACCGCAGGGGCAGCAGAACCTCGAAACGCCGGATTGTTCTGCTCATAAGTCGCCGGCCCCTCGACGGTGAACGCGACGCCCTGCACCGCGAGGAATGGCAAGGCGGATTCCGGTACGAGCATTTCTCCACTCGCCCAACTCTTGAAGGCAAAGCGTCCGGCCAGGCTCCCAAGAGCCCGCCGTTTTGTCTCGTCATTGGGAAAGCGAATGAGGATCATGGTGCCTAGACTATCCATAGGTTCCGGCCAAGACAAGAGATGAACGGCCACCGCTGCGGTGTCGTGGCGGCCGAGAGCGGGTCATGTCTCAATTAAAATATCGTTCTTGCAGTTTCTTTGGGAGATTATAGGTTCGAAAAAAGTGTGGAAAATCACGACATATTTGTGATGCAATCGTCAAAACGACGGACATTATGTCTGATGCGAGCGCCGCCGTCAAGGTCCGGCCGTGTTCAAGCCTGATCCAGATACGGTTTCAGCGCGGTGGCCATGGCGGCGGCGGACTTCCAGCGGTCTCGGGGCTGCTTTTCGAGGGACTTGCGGATCACCTTGTCGAGGCCTTCGGGGAGGTCGGGGCGGTGGGCGCGGAGGGGGACGGCGGGGTGTTCGAGGATCATGGTGTAGGCGTCGGCGCGGTTGGGGTTGAAGTTGTAGAAGGGGAATTGATTGGTGAGCAGGTAATAGAGCGTGGCCCCGGCGCTGTAGATGTCGGCGGGCTCCTTGGCGGCGCGGAAGTCGCGGATGTGGTCGGGGGAGATGAACCCCCCGGAGCCGCCGATGTCCCCCTGGTGGGTCAGGCCGGCGAAGCCCGCGTCGTCGCGGAAGCTCTTGGCCAGGCCGAAGTCGGACAGCTTGACGGCCGGGCGGATCGGCGGCCCGCTCACGAGCAGGTTCGAGGGCTTGATGTCGCGATGGGCGTAGCCCTTCTTGTGCGCGTGGTCGAGCGCCATCAGCAGTTGCACGCCGATCCGGGCGGCGGCGGCGGCGGACAGGGGGCCGGGCAGGGCCTTGGTCCAGACGTGGGCGTCCTTGCCGACGACGTATTCCATGACGAGCTGGAACTGGCCGGCGAGCTCGAACATGGTGTGGAAGGTGACGATGTTGGGGTGGCGGAGGTTCTTGAGGACCTCCAGCTCGCGCTGGAACCGGAGCTTGGCGCGGTCGCTGGCGGCGATGGCGGGGACCATCATCTTGATGGCGACGGGCAGGTTGGTCGGCAGGTGGCGGGCGAGGTAGACCTCGCCCATCCCGCCGCCGCCGATCCGCTTCTCGATCAGGTATTCGGAGTCGGTCGTGGGGTACTTGCGGCGGTGGTCCTTGCAGTCGTCGCAGAGCCAGGTGATCGCGTCCTCGTCGGGCCGGGCGTTGACGGCGAGGTCGTGCGGGGCGAGCTTGCCGCACCCCTGGCAATGGATCTTGGGCCGGCCGTCCCACGAAGTGTCCTCGATCCGGACCACGAAGGAACTCTCGCCCGCCGAGATCTCGTCGCCGTCGCGGAGCCGGAGGGCGTCGACCTGGGTGCCGTTGACCTTGGTCCCGTTGGTGCTGCCCAGGTCGCGGAGGAAGCAGACCGGCGGGTTGAACTCGATCAAGAAATGGTTGCGGGACAAGAACCCGTCCTCCGGGACCGGGAACTGGACCTGCGACGACCGCCCGACCACGAACGTCTCGTGGCGGTCGAATCTGTACTCCATCCCCAGGTGCGGGCCGGCGATGACCCGAAGGACCACGATCATCCCTGGCTCCGGGCGGCTGCAATGGAAGAATCAAGGACGTTAACCGCCAAGGCGCCGACATCGCCAAGGCAGGAGAGAAAGTAAGAGATAGGGAGAAGAGAAGGAGTAAGGGAGGAGTCAAGAGAGGATGATTCTTTTCAGGCCATTTTTCAAGATCGGGACGTTGAAGTTGATGAGGAGGCCGAGGTGGAGGTGGGTCGCTTTCAGGTAAGAGATCACTTGCGCCTGGTGGATCGCGGCGAATTCCTCGATCGCTTTCAACTCCACGATCAAGCATCCGGCCACCAGGAAATCCAGCCGGCCCTCGCCCACGGCCGCGGTCTTATCTCCAATCGCGATGACTTTTTGCCGTTCGTGAGGCACGCCGCGTATCCGAAATTCGATCGCCAGTGCTTCCTCATACACGCTCTCCAGGAACCCTGGCCCGAGATGCCGGTGAACCTCGATCGCCGCCCCGATCACCCGATGAGCCAGCTCATCCAAATCCCGATCCGGTTCCCTCTTCTCCCCCTCTCCTGGTCTCCTCTCCTCTGTTCTCCGCCCTTTCTCTTCTTCCTCTCTTCCGACCTTCGCGCTCTTGGCGTCTTGGCGGTTGAAAATCTTCAATTTCCCCTCCCGAGCGCGATCTCCTTGATCCTCCGAAGGTCGAGCTTGCCGGTCCCCAGGATCGGGATGGCTTCCACCAGGACGAAGTCGTCGGCCGAGGGGAGCCAGAGGCGGGGGAGAGGGCCGGCGGCGAGCTTCCGGCAGGCTTCGGCGGGGGAGACTTCCCAGGGGGTATGGAGGACGACCAGGCGTTCGCCGCGCTTGGGGTCGGGGACGGAGGTGACGGCGAGGGCCTGCTCGTTGACGCCGGCGGCGGCCATCAGGGCGGCCTCGACCCCTTCGTGGGGCACCATCTCGCCGGCGATCTTGGCGAACCGGCTGAGCCGGCCGGTGATGACCAGGAACCCGTCGGGGTCGAGGTGGCCGAGGTCGCCCGAGCAGTACCAGCCGTCGACCAGGACCTTGGCCGTCGCCTCGGGGCGGTCCAGGTAGCCGGCCATGATCTGCGGCCCCTTGACGTGGATCATCCCGTCGGCCCCCCTCGGCAGCTCGGCGCCGGTGTCGGGGTCGGTGGTCTTGATCGCCGTGCCGGGCAAGGGGCGGCCGACGGTCCCCCGGCGGTTCCCGGGGACTTGGCGGCCGTCGGGGAGCGTGACGTCGAAGGGGACGTTCACCGCGGCCACCGGCGACATCTCGGTCGTCCCGTACCCTTCGAGCGGGTCGACGTGGATGGTCTCCTCGATCTCGCGGGCCGTCTCGACCTTGAGCTTCTCGGCGCCGAGCAAAAGGTGCTTGAGGCGGGCGAACTGCTCGGGCTGGCACCGCTGGAGGTAGTGGCGGAAGAACGTCGGCGTGCCCACCAGCATCGTCACCCCGTGCTTGCCGCACAGGTCGCCGATGATCTTGGAGTCGAGGGGGTTGCTGTGATAGACGACCTTCTTGCCCAGGAGCAGGATCGTCGCGATCGTCACCGTGAAGCCGAACGAGTGGAAGAACGGCAGGACGCCCAGGCAGACCACGGGCTCGGGGTCGAGCCGGAGGTGGACCCGCATCTGGTGGACGTTGGCCAGGACATTGCCGTGGGTGAGCACCACGCCCTTGGGGTCGCCGGTCGAGCCCGAGGTGAACATCACCGTCGCCGTGGCGTCGAGCCGTTCGCCCCGGAGCCCCGGCAAGAACGAACCCAACGCGGCGACCGGGACGACCCGGGCCACGGCGGCGGCCCAGGCCTTGTCGACGACCCCGACCTTGTCCTTGACGTCCTCCAGGTAGACGAGCGTCCCCTTCGGCTTGAGCTTGAGCCGCTCGACCACCTTCTTCGAGGTGACGACGTGGCGGATGCCCGCCTGGTCGACCGCCGCGTCGACGACGGCCTGGCTCGCCGAATAGTTGAGGTTGACCGGGATCTTGCCCAGGAGCAGGAGCGCGAGGTTGGCGATCGCCGCCGGGACGCTGGGCGGGACCATCACCCCGACGCAAGGCTCGGGGCCCAGCTCGCGGGCCAGGGCCCGGCCCAGCGCCAGGGCCCGGATCAGGGCCGAGCCGTAGGTCAGGCCCGCGCCGGTGCTGTCGGTCATCGCCTCCTTCGACCAGTGCGCCCGGGCGGAGTCGACGAACGCCCGGGGGACCGACCGCCACGCGGGCGGCAAAGGGGGGAGCGCGACGTCGGGCTCGGCCGGTCGGGCCGCCGTGGGCCGCTCGGTGGTCGGGACGCTCATCGAATTCGCTCGCGATCCGCCCCCCGCCGGGGACGCCTGGGGTGGACGTGGTCTGCATCCTGGCTCGATCGTCACTTATACGAGAGGCGCGACTGTCTGGCAAAGAATAGAGGGGAAATTTAACCGCGAAGACGCCAAGCCGCCAAGGTTGGAAGCGAAGGAAAGGGAGGAAAGAAAGGAATTGATCGCTCCCCTCTCCTCCTCTCCTCCGACCTTGGCGGCTTGGCGGTTCAATCTCTGATCCCCGGACCATCACCCTCGGCCCAGATTTTCCAGGCGGGCGGCGACCGGCAGGGCGAGGGCGACGTAGCGCCGGGCTTCTTCGGGGGTCGGGGGCGGGCCGGCGAGGTCGGCCACGCGGTCGCGGATCGCCCGGAGCCGCTCGACGAGCTGCGCCTCGGGGCCGACCAGCCAGCCGCGGTCGACGAGGAAGCGGGCGGCGTCCTCGACGCGGAGCGGGGCGGGGGCCCTGCGGTCGCCCCGGGTCGCGGCGGCCTTGACCAGCCCTTGGCCGATCGCCGCCCACGCCTCGAACACGGCGTCGCGCGGCGACCGGCCGGCCAGTTGCGCCAGCCCCTCCCGCTCCCGGTCGGCGAGGCGACGCCCCGGCCCGCGGGGCTTGCCGATGATCTCGCCGCCGAGGTCGTTCGGCCCGCTCGCCTCGACCTCCAGGAGCACCGCCCCCTTGGTCGCGCCGGTCGCGGGGGAAGGCAAGGCGGACGCCGATGCCGGGGCCGGCGCCGGCGCCGACGGGATCGACCGCGCCAGTTCCTCGGCCTGGCGGAGGTCGGCGCCGAACGTCAATTCGAGGTCGCGATACTTCAGGCGACCCATCCGGCCGAGCATGTGCCCGATGTCGTCGCGGAACAAGAACGAGATCACCAGAGTCGCCAATGGCCACGCCATCGCGCTGGCCAGCGAAACGAACCCACCCAAGGAGGCCACCCCTTCCCGAACACGTCGGAAAAACGAACCCAAGGCTCCGTCGTGTTCCTCCCCGGATCGCTCCCAAGTCGCCGCCGCCAGGTCCTCGGCGACCGCCCACGGTCGGCGCGCACCGAAGGCGCCGGCCTTCTTTTAGTATCGAAAAAGGACGGGCGGATTATTCCGGATCTCGCAAGAATGGGAAATTTGACCGTCGGGTCGTCATCGATCGGAGGATGGGGGGACGCTCCGCCGGGGCGCCGCCGCGACGTCCGGCGTGATCCGCCGGGCTCTTCTCCCGCGAAAGGGCCCCCGACCGTGCCGATCGCCAAGACCAACGCCGTCCGCCTCCTCGAACAAGCGGGGATCGCGCACGAGCTGCGCGAGTACGAGGTCGACCCCGAGGACCTGGCCGCCGAGTCGGTCGCGCTCAAGATCGGCCTGCCCGCCGAGCAGGTCTTCAAGACCCTGGTGGCCCGGGGCGATCGGGTCGGGGTCTGCCTGGCCGTGATCCCGGGCAATGCCCAGCTCGACCTCAAGGCCCTGGCGCGGGTGGCCGGCGCCCGCAAGGTCGAGACCGTCGGGCTCAAGGAAGTCCAACCCCTGACCGGCTACATCCGGGGCGGGGTCACGGCCCTGGCGTGCAAGAAGGATTATCCGGTCTACCTCGACGAGGCGGCCCAACTGTTCGACGTCATCTCGGTCTCGGCCGGCCGTCGCGGGTTGCAGATCCTCCTGGCGCCCGACGACTACATCCGGGCCGTCGCCGCCGAGGTCGGGGCGATCGCCCAGGCCAAGGGATGATCCGGGCGGTCAACCCTTCGCCGTTCCCGGGTCGCGGGCCTTCCGGCAGGCGTCGCTGCAATATCTGACCCGATCCCAGTCGCGCTCCCACTTCTTCCGCCAGGCGAACGGGCGACCGCAGGCCGGGCAAATCTTCTCGGGCAGGTCGTGCTTCTTGCGGGCCATCGCGACGGGACCTCCGGGCCGGTCCCAAGATAACGAGTCGGGAAGCCCCGGGCGACGGGCCGGCCCCTGGGTTATGATGGTCGGACCGCCCGCGGCCCCCCGTTGACCTTCCCAATCCACCGAGGATGCCGATGAGACGATCGATCCTGCTTGCCGCCTGGCTCGGTTCCTGGCTCGCCCCCGGCCTGGCCCCAGGGTCCGACGGCTTCGACCGCGAAGAAGACGTGATCTATGGCCGGAAGTCGGGCGTGGCCTTGACGATGGACGTGTTCACCCCCAGGAAGGGGGCCAACGGCGCGGCGGCGGTCCTGATCGTCAGCGGGGGCTACTACTCGTCGCACGACGCGATCAACGCCCTGTTCTTCGGGCCGCTGATCGACCGGGGTTACACCGTGTTCGCCGTGGTCCACGGGAGCCAGCCGCAATTCACCGTCCCCGAGATCGTCGCCGACGTGAACCGGGCGATCCGGTTCATCCGCCACCATGCCCGGGAATACGCGGTCGACCCGGCCCGGATCGGCGTCACCGGCGCGTCGGCGGGCGGCCACTTGTCCTTGATGTTGGGGACGGCGGGCGGCCAGGCCAACCCCGAGGCCCGCGACCCGGTCGACCGCGAGCCGAGCCGGGTCGGCGCCGTGGCCTGCTTCTTCCCGCCGACGGACTTCCTCAATTACGGGGCACCGGGCCGCGAGATGGTCCAGGCCAAGGACTTCGGCCGGACCTACCGCCCCGCCTTCGCGTTCCGCGAGCTGGACAAGGCCACCAACCTGTGGGTCACCGTGTCCGACCCCGACCGGCTCCGCGCCATCGGCCGCGAAATCTCGCCGATCACCCACGTCACCGCCGACGACGCCCCGACCCTGATCCTCCACGGCTCGGCCGACACGCTCGTGCCGCTCCAGCAGTCCGAGGCGATCGTCGCCAGGCTCAAGGAGGCCGGCGTCGACGCCAAGCTCGTCGTCAAGCCGGGAGCTGGGCACGGCTGGCTCGGCATGGGCGGCGACATGGCGAGCATCGCCGACTGGTTCGATGCCCACCTCAAGGCCGCCCCGTGAGCGTCCCGGTTCGTCGCCGACGTCCCGCCGACGCTCCGGGAAGTTCACGGACACCGCTCTTGGAAACTTCCAGGAGGATTCCGCCCAGCCCTCCACTCGCTCCCCCACGCCGGTCCACGGTCGCGGATCGCCCCGACCCCCGGCCCCTGCCCCGCCGTGCCGGCGACCAAGGCCACCGTCATCAGGCCGAGCGTCGATCGGAGCGGCGGGCGGTTCATGGGTCGGGTCCGTCAGTCATGGATCGGGGAGCCTTGCAGATCCAAGATTTCAGATCTCAAATAATTAAAGAAGTGTTTGAAATTTGAAATCCGGCATTCGCGATGAACTGTCCTAAAGCCTGGGTTCAGGGCAACTCGCGGATTTTGACGCCTTCGAACTCGACGGGGGCCCCCTCGGATTCCAGGCAGAGGTAGCCCCGGCTCGGCTTGCAGCCGTTGCCGCCGGAAACTTCCTCGCCGTTGACCCAGAGGCGGACCTCGCCGTTGAGGCACCGGATGTAATAGTGGTTCCACTCGTTGACCCCCCTGCTCAGCCGCTTCGAGGGGAAGCTCCGCTGGCCGTTGGGCGAGGTCGGGGGGAACGGGGTCATCTTCGAGGCGCCGACGGGGAAGACGTCGCCGTGGGTGGTGAACCAGTCGGCCTTCTGGCCGGTGGACTTCTCGAACTGCTCGGTGTAGCCGTGGTCGAGGACCTGGACCTCGATCCCGCCCCGGGGCAGTTCGCCCGGCTTGATCCCCCGGAGGGCTTCCTCGGGCGCCCAGACGAAGAACCCGGAATTGCCGCCGGGGCTGAGGTGCCGCCAGCGGGCGACCAGCTCGAAGTTGGCGTATTCCTTGGCCGTCCGGAGGACCCCGATCGGCTGGCCCGAGCAGCGGATCACGCCCTCTTTCCACGTCCAGGTGTCCGGGTCGCAATTGACCCGGGCGAAATCCGCCTCGGCCAGGGCCTTCCAGCCCGGCCCGGTCCCGTCGATGAACGCCCGGGCCGCCGCCGCCGCCGCCGGAGCCGGGGGCTCGTCGGCCATCCCGAGGCGGGGCGAGGTCGTCAGGCAGGAGCACGCCAGCGCGATCCAGGGGGATGCGGACTTCATCGGGGGTTGGCCTCGCGGCAAGGGAATGGCGGCGTCCGGGCGATCGATCGGCCCATCCTAATCGGCCTCGGCGTCCGGGGGAACCGGGTGGGCCCCCTCGACGTCGAGCAGCGCCCGCTTCCGATCGACCCCCCATCGGTAGCCGCCGAGGGCCCCGTCGCCCCGGACGACCCGATGGCAGGGGATGGCGACGGCCAGGTCGTTCGACCCGACGGCGCGGGCCACCGCCCGCGCCGCCGTCGGCCGGCCGATGGCGCGGGCGACGCCGGCGTAGGTCGCCGTCGAGCCCGGCGGGATCGCGCGGAGGGCGTCCCAGACCTGACGCTGGAAGGCCGTCCCTCGGATGTCGAGCGGCAGGTCGATCCCGAGCCCGGGCCCTTCCACCAGCGCCACCACCCGGTGGAGGTCGTCGGCGAAGTCCGGCCCGGCCTCGGTCAAGTCGGCCCGGGGGAACCGGTCGCGGAGCCGGGCTTCGAGGGCCTCGCGCGCGTCTCCCAGCTCGATCGAGCAGAGGCCCCGGGCCGTCGCCGCGACCGTGACGAAGCCGAGCGACGTCGGGGCGGACGCGAACCGGATCGACTCGCCGAGGGCCCCGCGGCCGTACTCGGCGGGGGTCATGCCCAGCTCGTCGGCCGCCGCCTCGTACCCCCGGCCGATCGAGCCGAACCCCGCGCCCAGGATCGCCCCGGCCACCGGCTCGCCGCCGGCCAGGCCGTCCCGGAGCCGCCGGGCCCGGACGCCCCGAGCATATTCCCGGGGCGACACGCCGACGACCCGCCGGAACAGCCGGCCGAGGTGCGACGGGCTCAACCCCGCCGCCGAGGCCAGCCCGGCCAGGCTCGGCGGCCGATCCGCCCCCTCGATGGACCGGCACGCCCGCGCCACCACCGCCGATGCCGCCCGATCCTCCGGCTTCCCGGCCGCCGGCCCGCACCGCCGGCACGGCCGGAAGCCCGCCCGCTCGGCCCCTTCGCCGTCGTCGAAGAAGGCGACGTTGGCCCGGTTCGGCCGGCGCGACGCGCAGCCGGGCCGGCAGTAGACGCCGGTGGTCCGGACGCCGTAGACGAACGCCCCGACGGCCCGGCCGTCCCGCCGCTCCAGGGCCTGCCACCGGCGGTCGTCGCTGTCGAAAACCAATCCGTCCGCAATCATCGTCGTCGCTCCCCCGCCGACCCGATCCTCGCCCGGGTCGCCCCCGACCCGAGATTCCCATTATCCGGCGCCGGGGAGGGGAGTCTTCCCGAACCCGACCCCGGCAATTCGGATCTGAGTGGGGGGGCCACCCTCCTTCCCGATCCCCGACCTTGCCGCTATGATCCTGCAAGTTCGCGCCGGCCGGCGCGACGGAGGCCGACTTCCGATGGATCTATTTTACGCGATCGAGCCGGACCTGACCGCCGACGAGTTCCTCGGAGTCCTGGTCCGCTCGACGCTGGCCGAACGCCGGCCGGTGGACGACGCCGAGGCGATCCGGGGGATGCTCCGGCATGCCGGGATCATCGTCACGGCCCGGGTCGGGGGGTTGCTGGTCGGCGTGTCGCGGGCGATCACCGATTTCAGCTTCTGCGCGTATCTGTCCGACCTGGCGGTCGACCGCGACTTCCAGGGGCGAGGGATCGGCCGCGAGCTGATCCGCCGGACCCACGAGGCGGCCGGCCTGGGGACTTCGCTGGTCCTCCTGGCGGCGCCGGCGGCCCGGTCGTATTATCCGCGCGTCGGCCTGGAGCCGCATGATTCCTGCTGGATCATCCCGCGTCGGCCTCGCGAACGGACTCGCCCCTGACGGAGGCCGCCGGGCGGGCCCTGGTGTAGCGGTAGGCCCACCAGATCAGCAAACCCTGGAGCGGCAGGCGGATCAAGAGGGCCAGCGGCGGCACCGAGAACCGCCCGCTGTTCTGGTACATATAGAGGTTTGCCGGGAAGACCGCGATCAACAGGGCGATCAGGCCCCAGGCGGCCGGGCGGGTGGTCCTCGGGACCAGCAGCAAGGCCCCGAGCCCGATCTCGGCGGCCCCGCTGAGGAGGACCAGCGCGCGAGGGTGGAGCAGGTACGGCGGCATGATCTTCAGGTAGAAGTCGGTCGCCGCGAAGTGGCCGACGCCCCCCACCAGGAAGAGGGCGGCGAAGGCCCACCGGCCCCAGTTTTCGCGCCCGCCGCTCGTCCCGTCCGCCATCGTTGTTTTCCTTCGCCGTTCATCGGCGATCGATGACCGTTGAGCGATCCGCCTTCGGTCGCCGATTCTTGAGAAAGCGGAAAAGCAAGGCGATCCCCGCCGGCATGAAAGCCACGGCATGGAGGATGACCAGGCCGACGAGGATCGGGACCCAGGATTCTCGCAAGGGATCGATCCCCGAGTCTCTCATCGTGCCGACGATCAGCCCCCCCTCGGTCCCCAGGATCGCCACCGCGATCAACGACCCGCGAGTGGTCATGCGCGGCAAAGGGATCTCGGAGATGATCCATCGCCCCGTTCGCGTCCGGGCGAACGCGATCGCCATCAGGGTCAGGAATCCGCCAGCGACGGCGGGCCACCAGACGCGCCATAACCCAAGTTTGGTGGGGGGATGGGTCATGGTCAAACTGATGATGTTGAAGGTCATTCCATCGAAGACGAGATGATGCCTTGAGCCATCCAACATCCCGTAATAGATATTTCTATAACTGGCAGTAATACTCCTTGCGTCAAACACCTTTGTCGATCGGTTGGCGATGACCCACTGCGCGAACTGCACGTCCAGCGCGATGATCACCGCCGCGAAAGCCAGCCACCGGAACAGGGCCAATGGCCGAGGGAGTCGCATCGGAAACTCCTCGCGCGAATCGATTCGCGGTCGTCGTTCGCCCGTCACCATGATTGCAACCGCCATCGGCCGTCAATCTACCCGGAATCCCGCCCCTCCTCAATGGACGGTGCTCCGTCCGGATGAAGCACCACGGCCAGGTCAAATTTCCCTCGGTCGCCCGGTCATTCGGCGAGGGTGAGGCGTTCGGCGGCGGCCCAGGCGGCGAGGTGGGAGCGGCACAGGTCGTCGGGCGCCGCGTTGTCGGCCATCTTGGCCTGGACGACCCGGCGGGTCGCCGGGTCGACCTCGATCGTCAGGAGCCGATGGCGCTCGGCCTCGTCCTCCAGGCCGAGCGACCAGATGGTCGTCCGGCGGCGGGAGCAGCGGAGCGTGTACGTGGCGACGCAGTGCCGCATGGCCTTGCCCTCGGCGAGCATGGCGTCGCTGTCGAGCAGCTCGCGGATGGTGGGCCGGGGCCCGCCCTCGCCGGGGTGGCCATACTCGCCGATCGCCGAACGATCCCACCGGAGGACCGTGGGGGCCGGGGCCGCCTTCGAGGCCGCGAGCAGGGCCGCCCGCCGATCGGCGACCAGGCGGAGGAGCGAGGCCAGGGTCCGCCCCTTGATCGAGAAGTCGGGCTCGGGCGGGTCGTTGAAGGTGACCTCGTCCTCCCCCTCGCCGAGGACCACGCGGCCCGGGCCGAACTTGCGCCCGTACAGGTCGTCCACGATCGGCCCGACGTGGGCGAGGTCGAGCCGGGGCTGATTCCGGAAGAAGTGGAGGACCGTGGTCCAGAACTCGTCGCCGTCGGTCACGCCGGCCAGCCGGGTCGAGGCCCAGGCCCGGGCCAGGGGTTCGGACGCGCCCAGGCCCCGGGCCTGGGCCCATCGGAGGGCGAACTCGATCGGGACATCGGCCCGGGCGTGGGCGAACTCGTGGGCCATCCGCCGGGTCATCGGGATGGGCAAGCCCGCCGTCCGCAGGCTCCCGCCGAGCCCGACGTGGCGGAAGCAATCCCGGGCCGCGCGGCCCCACGGGCACCAACGCTCGCGGAACCAGCCCGAGAGCAGGACCGGCGGCGTCGGATAATGGGCCAGGAGGTGGTGGGCCAGCGTCGAGAACTGGGCGAGCGGGCCGGACCCGGCCGGGACCCAGTCGCCGACCGGGCGGAGCCAGTGTCGGCGGCGGTCGATCAGGGCCACCAAGCCGGCGAGGATCTGGTCGAGCCGGTCGGGCCGGGCCCGGTTCACGCAATGGCCGGGGCGGATCAGGGACGATCGTGACTGGACGCCCCAGACCAGCTCCCGGAACGCATACCGGTCGCGACCGCCCAGGCGGTCGAGGGCGCGGGCGATGGCCCCGTCGATCAGGGCCTTGGTCGCCTCGCGGCGGGAGGACGAGGACGAAGCACAGGACGCGGACATGGGTGGGGACTCGAAGGGCCTTCTCGGGGATTCCATCCGGGCGGCGACATCGCGGCGTCGCCGCCGGGGGGCGCGACGCGAGGCGGGGCGAAGGGTCGCGGGTCGCGGACGGGCATGGTCGGGTCCTCCCGGGGTGGGCTCGCCGGCCCCGGCGGGGTCGGCCCGGTCTGGACACGCCGACCGCCGCCCCGGTTCGCCGGGCGGTCGGCGAGATCGAGGGTCGAGACAAAAAGGCCCTCGATCGGTTAGGATCGTCGGCCCCCCCGGCATCGCCCCTGGTCTTCGGGGTTCCGGGTGGGGTCGGTCTTCCCCCCTGACGGATGGGATTCTTCCCGGGCCCGAGGCCTCGACGATGTCCCCAACCCGACCCGACCCCCTCGCGGCCGCCCCGGAGCCGGAAGACGCCCCGCCCGATGGAGGGAGAGGTTGGGCCGAGGCTCTGCTCGACGCCGAGGAGCCGGTCCTCCGGATGATCGGCGAAGGCGACCCGCTCGACGCCGTGCTCGGGGCGATCTGCCGGATGATCGAGGGGTTCTGCCCCGGGACGGGCTGCTCGGTCCTCTTGCTCGAAGCCGACGGGGCGTCGCTCCGATGGGCCGTCGCCCCCGGCCTCCCCCCGGAATACTGCCGGGCCATCGGCCCCGTCCCGGTCGGCCCGTCGGGCGGCTCGCTCGGGGCGGCGGTGCACGGGGGCGGGCCGGTCCTGGTCGCCGACATCGCCGCCGACCCTCGCTGGGAGGGTTTCGTCGCGATGACGCACGCGATCGGCTTCCGGGCCTGCTGGTCGGTCCCGATCCTGGACCGGGGCGGGGTTGCCATCGGGACCCTCGCGACTTTTTGCCGGGAGGCCCGGCTCCCGTCGGCCTGGGAGCGCCGGGCCCTGACGCGGTCGACCCACCTGGTCGGGACCGCCCTGGGCCGGAGGCGCTCCGAGGAAAGCCTCCGCGCCGGCGAGGAGCGCTATCGACGGATCGTCGAGACCGCCCACGAAGGGATCTGGATGATCGACCAGGACCAGCGGATCACCTACGTCAACCGGCGGATGGCCGAGATCCTCGGCCACGCCCCGGCGGAGCTGATCGGCCGGTCGGCCTGGGACTTCAGCTTCCCCGAGGACCATCCCCAAGGGCGGGAGCGGTGGGAGCGGAAGCGGCGCGACGGCGAAAGGTCGGACGACGAGTTCCGCCTCCGGAGGCGGGACGGGTCGGAGTTCTGGGGCCGGTTCGCCACCAGCCCCGTGGTCGCCGCCGACGGCCGGTTCTCCGGGGCCCTGGCGATGGTCACCGACATCACCGAGCGGCGTCGGGCCGAGCGGGCGCTCCGCGACAGCGAGGAGCGGTCCCGCCAGCTCACCGACACCATGCTCCAGATCGCCTGGATCGGCCGGGCCGACGGCTCGATCGAGTACTTCAACCGCCGATGGTACGAGTACACCGGGCGGACCCCCGAGACGTCGCTCACCCGCCAGGGCTGGCGGGCGGCGGCCCACCCCGACGACCTGGCGCGGTCGGGCCGGGCGATCCGGGCGATCGTCACCGGCGGCCTCTTCGAGGCCGAGCTGCGCCTGAAGGACCGCGAGGGCCGCTACCGATGGCACCTGTGCCGGTCCGTCCCGATCCGCGACGACGCCGGCCGGGTCGTCCGCCGGTTCGGCACGGCGACCGACATCGACGACCGCAAGCGGGCCGAGACCGAGCTGCGCCTCGGCAAGGAGCGGCTGGAGCTGGCGCAAGAAATCGCCCGGATCGGCACGTTCGAGTGGGAATTCGACACCGGCCGGGTCGAGTGGTCGGCCACCCAGGAGGTGGTCTTCGGCCTGCCCCCGGGCGGTTTCGGCGGCTCCCACGAGGAGTTCGCCGCCCTGGTCCACCCCGACGACCGGGGCCGGATCGCCGCCGAGACCCGGCGGGCGGCCGAGGAAGGGGCCGAGTACCGGACCGAGTTCCGGGCGGTCCGCCCCGACGGGACGACCCGATGGATCGCGGCGCTGGGGCGGATCTTCGCCGCCGGCGACGGCCGGCCGGCGCGGATGGTCGGCGTCAACCAGGACGTGACCGAGCGGGCCGAACTCGAAGGCGAGCTCCGGCGGCGGATGGACGACCTGGCCGAGGCCGACCGCCGCAAGGACGAGTTCCTCGCCACCCTGGCCCACGAGCTGCGCAACCCCCTGGCCCCGATCCGGACCGCCCTGGACCTCATGGCCCACCCCGACCCCGACGGGCTCGGCCACGAGGCCGAGCGCGCGATGGCCGAACGCCAGGCGGTCCACCTGGCCCGCCTGGTCGACGACCTGATGGACGTCGCCCGGATCAGCCGGGGCAAGATCGACCTCCGCAAGCAGGCCGTCGACCTCGCCACGGCGATCCGCAACGCCGTCGAGGCGGCCCGCCCGGCCCTCCTCGGGCGCCGGCAAGTCCTGGTCCTCGACCTGCCCGAGGCGCCGGTCCGGCTGGAAGCCGACCCGACGCGGCTGGAGCAGGTCCTCGACAACCTCCTCACCAACGCGATCAAGTACTCCGAGCCGGGCGGGCGGATCACGCTCTCGGCCACCGTCGCCGGGGGCGAGGCCCGGGTCGTCGTCCGGGACGACGGGATCGGGATCGAGCCGGCGATGCTGGCGCGGGTCTTCGAGATGTTCGTCCAGGCCGAGCGCCGGCCGGAACGCTCGCGGGGGGGCCTGGGGATCGGCCTGGGCCTGGCCCGGACGCTGGTCGAGCTGCACGGCGGCCGGATCGTGGCCCGGAGCGGCGGGCCGGGGCGGGGTTCCGAGTTCGAGGTTTGCCTCCCCCTGCCGTCGCCGGCCGAGGTTTCCCCGGGCCGAGGCCCGTCCCCCCCGGCCGCCCCGGGGGGCGGCCCTCGCCGCCGGGTCCTGGTCGTCGACGACAACGTCGACGCCGCCGTCAGCCTGGCCCGGTTCCTGTCCCGGGTCCACCGCCAGGAAACGCGGGTGGCGCACGACGGACCCGCCGCCCTGGCCGAGGCCGAGGCGTTCCGGCCCGAGATCGTCCTGCTCGACATCGGGATGCCGGGCATGGACGGCTACGAGGTGGCCCGCCGGCTCCGCGCCGGCGGCGGCTTCGACGCCACGCTCCTGGTCGCCCTGACCGGCTGGAGCCAGGACTCCGACCGGGCCCGATCGCGGGACGCCGGCTTCGACCGCCACCTGGCCAAGCCGATCGGGCCGGGCGAGCTGGAGGCGATCCTCGCGGCCGTCCCGTGATCGGGCCCCATCCCCGCCCGAGTTGGATTACAATGGGAACGCGGTGTCGGGCTCGAATGGCACGGGATCAAGTTGAAAGCGCCGATCAGGAGCCGCGTCTCATGGCGGAACCGCACGAAAGCCCGTTCCCCGTCCGGGAGCCGTTCCGGCTCAACGTCAGCCTCCGCGTCTGGATGGTCCTGGTGGCCGCCGTCGGCGTGGGGGTCGGCCTCCTGTACCGTCGGGAAGCCATTCGTCCGGGTTCCGCCAAGAATCTGACGCAAGTGGCCCGGATGCCGGATGACGACATCTATAAGATCGCCTGGAGTCACGATCGCGACCGGATGGCGGTGATCGGATGGGAGAAGCCGGTCGAGGTCCGTGACCCGATCTCGCTCGGCCTCCTCGAAACGATCGGCGAAGGCAAGAAGATCATCGATTTCGAGTTCAGCCCGAAGGGGAACGTTGTCGCTTATGCCGAGAACGATCGTTCCAACAGCGTCCAGATCTTGGATCGGTCCTCGGGGAAAACGCTCACCTTGAAGGCGGGGAACCCGCAACCCGACGTCGTCTTCAACCGTGACGGGTCGCTGCTGGCGACGGGCGGCTATGGGACCGTGGTCAAGCTCTGGTCGGCCTCGGATGGCGCCCTCGTGAGAGAATTCGACGCCGGACCGGCGGAAGGCGCCCTGACGCCCCGTTTCAGCCCAGATGGGAAGGTCCTCGCCGTGGGCCACCGGAATTCGTTCCCGATCCTCTTCGAGACGGCGACCGCCCGAAAATTAGCGACCCTCGGCGGCCAAAGTACCCAAGAGATCCAGTTCCATCCGGATGGACGGACCCTGGCCGTGACGCGTGTCGACGGGAGCATCGCCATCTGCCGGGTCTCGGACGGCAAGATGCTCGCCGAGCGGTTCACGAAGGCCGAGGAGCTTTACACGGTGGACTGGTCGCCCGACGGGGCGCTCCTGGCGTCGGCGGGGCTCAAGGGCAAGATCACGCTGTGGAACCCGGACGACCTCGGCGTGATCCGCGAGTTGGACGCTCCCGAGTGGGTGGTCAGGGTCCGATTCAGCCCCGACGGCCTGAACCTGCATTACGCCGGAGGATCATCCAAACCCAAGGGGAGTCGTCACCTCGGCGTGCTCGGGGTCGAGGGGTCGCTGTATACCATCTTGCATCGTCCCCGGAAGTGACCGAGAGCCTCCCCAACTCGACCCTGAGCGGCATGCCCGCCGCGATGGGCAAGGGACCTGAAACAGGTGTTAACCGGAATCGGCGAGCCCGGAAAAGACGTCAGGCCCGGGACAGGTGAAAAGCCGCCAGGCACACAGCCGCTTCCCCCACCCCGAATGCCCATGACGACGACGCCCCGATCCAACCCGCTCCGCTACGCCGCCTCGGCCGCCTCGGTGGCCCTCGCGACGAGCATCGGGCTCGCCTCCGCCCCCGGGATACCCGCCGGGCCCTTGCTCCTGATCTTCCTCCTGATCGTCGCGCTGGTCACCTGGTCCTGCGGCCCCGGCCCCGGGATCGCGGCCGGCGTCCTGGCCGGCGTCTCGGCCTGGGCCTCCTTCCCGGGCGCGTCCGACCCGCTCGGCCTGGCGTTGTTCGTCGCCTCGTGCGGGGCGTGGATCGCGGCGGTCGGGTCGGCCCGGAGCGACCGGCGGCGGCGGGCGGCCGAGGAGCCCGACCGGGCGCCCCGCGACGTCGCCGAGCGGGAGCGGATCGAGGCGACGATGGCCGAGCAGGTCCGCCTGGCCGAGTACGGCCGCGAGATCGCCAAGGCCCTGGCCCGGAGCGCCGACCTCGGCGACATGCTCGCCCGCTGCGCCGAGGCGACGGTCCGCCACCTCGACGCCGCGTTCGCCCGGATCTGGACCGTCGACGAGGCCGGCGAGGTCCTCGAGCTCCAGGCCAGCGCCGGGCTCTACACCCACGTCGACGGCCCGCACGGCCGGGTCCCGGTCGGCGCCTTCAAGATCGGCCGGATCGCCCAGGAGCGGCGGCCCCACCTGACCAACGCCGTCATCGGCGACCCGTCGGTCCCCGCCCAGGATTGGGCCCGCGCCGAGGGGATGGTCGCCTTCGCCGGTTATCCCTTGATCGTGGAAGGGCGGCTGGTGGGGGTGGTCGCGGCGTTCGCCCGCCGCGCGCTGTCCGAGGCGACGCTCCTGAAGCTCGGCTCGGTGGCCGACGAGATCGCCGTCGGGATCGAGCGGAAGCGGGCCGAGGAGCGGCTCCGTCGCCAGGGGGAATGGCTCCGCGTGACCCTGGCCAGCATCGGCGACGCCGTGATCGCCACCGACCCCGCCGGCCGCGTCACCTTCCTCAACCCCGTGGCCGACGAGCTGACCGGCTGGTCGCCCGGCGAGGCCGTCGGGCATCCCCTGGAAGACGTCTTCCGGATCGTCAACGAGGACACCCGCCTCGCCGTCGAGAACCCGGCCGTCCGCGCCCTCCGCGAAGGGAGGATCGTCGGCCTGGCCAACCACACGATCCTGATCTCCCGCCGGGGGCCCGAACGCGGGATCGAAGACAGCGCCGCGCCGATCCGCGACGAACAGGGCCGGGTCGTCGGCGCGGTCCTGGTCTTCCGCGACGTGACCGAGGCCCGGGCCGAGCAGAGGCGCCGCCAGCACGTCGAGGAGCGGTTCCGCGCCCTGGTCGCCGCGTCGGCCCAGGTCGTCTGGACCACCGACCCCGACGGCTCGGTCATCCCCGACTCGCCGACCTGGCGCGAGTTCACCGGCCAGACCTACGACCAGTGGAAGGGGACCGGCTGGCTCGACGCCATCCACCCCGACGACCGCGCGGCGGCGGCCGGGGCCTGGGCCTCGGCGGTCGCCCGTCGGGAAACCTACGCGATCGAATACCGGGTCCGCCGGGCCGACGGCGTCTATCGATGGACCGTGGCTCGCGGTGTTCCCGTCCGGGAGGTCGACGGCCGGATTCGCGAGTGGGTCGGCATGAACATCGACATCGACGACCGCAAGCGGGCCGAGGAAGGCCTCCGGGCCGCCAAGGAAGAAGCCGAGCAGGCCAACGAGGCCAAGTCGCGGTTCCTGGCCGTCCTCAGCCACGAACTCCGGACCCCGCTCAACCCGATCCTCCTGGCCGCCTCGGCCATGCTCGAACGCCCCCCCAGCCCCGACGACTTGCGACCCATCCTGGAGATGATCCGCCAGAACGTCAACCTCCAGGCCCGACTGATCGACGACCTCCTCGACGTCATGCGGATCGTCCGGGGCAAGATGCCCCTGCACTGGGAGGTCGTCGACGGCCACCGCCTGATCGATCAGGCCGTGCAAATCTGCCAGAGCGAGGTCTTCGGCAAGCGGCTGGCCCTCGCCCTCGACCTCGCCGCCGAGTACCACCACCTCAACGCCGACCCGGCGCGGCTCCAGCAGGTCTTCTGGAACCTGATCAGGAACGCCCTCAAATTCACGCCCGAAGGCGGCTCGATCGCCATCAGGACCCGCGACGAGCCCGGGGCCGGCGCCGGCCCGCGCCGGCTGATCGTCGAGGTGGCCGACACCGGCATCGGGATCGAGCCGTCCCTCCTGACTCGGGTCTTCGACCCGTTCCAGCAAGGCGAGACCACGATCACCCGCCGGTTCGGCGGCCTCGGCCTCGGCCTGGCCATCTGCAAGGGGATCGTCGACGCCCACGGCGGCGCCCTGTCCGCCGACAGCCCCGGCCGCGACCGCGGGACCACCTTCCGGTTGGCCCTCAACGCCCTGCCCGAGGCCACCGGCAAGCCCGACGCCGCCGCCAACAACCGGGCCACCCCCGCCGAATCCCGCGACCCGGCGCGACTGGCGATCCTCGTGGTCGAGGACGAACCGGCGACCCTCCGCCTCATGGCCCGCCTGCTCCGCGACCTCGGCCACGACGTCGCCACCGCCAGCACCGTCGAGGACGGGACCAACGCCTGCCAGGCCGGGGCCTTCGACCTCATCATCAGCGACATCGGCCTGCCCGACGGCAGCGGCCTGGAGTTGATCCGCCGCGCCATCGCCGCCCGGGGCCCCATGCCCGCCATCGCCCTGACCGGATACGGGATGGAAGAAGATATCCGCCGGAGCCGCGAGGCCGGCTTCACCGCCCACCTCACCAAGCCCATCGACTTCACCAAGCTCGAACTCATGATCCGCCAGGTCGTCCCCGCGCACCGCTGAATCCGATCCATCGGGCCGGGCTGAATCCCGATGGGGCGGAAGATCCCCCGCTTGCGAGTGGCGAGTTTTCGGCGGATAGTGGCGTTCGCCCGAAGTCCTCATGGCGGCGGATGGACGAGGGGATGAAGCACCTCGGTTACTCGCCAAGATGCGGGGGCCTTCGCGCTTTCAGGCCACGATCAAATTTTGATCACGCTCGGTTGAGGGTCGGCATGCGCTTACCTCGGCAGCTTCTCCTGTTGGCCGCTTGCCTCGCGGGGGGGGCCTCTCTCGATGCGGCCGGGCCGGCCCAGCCGAACATCATCGTCATCGTGAGCGATGACATGGGGTACTCGGACCTGGGCTGTCACGGCGGGGAGATCGCGACCCCGAGCCTGGATTCGCTCGCCGCGAATGGCGTCCGATTCACCCAATTCTACAACGCCGCCCGGTGCTGCCCGACCAGGGCGGCCCTGCTGACGGGACTCTATCCCCACCAGGCCGGGGTCGGTCACATGACCGAGGACCGGGGGCATGACGGCTACCGCGGCGTCCTGAATCGCCGGTCGGTCACGATCCCCGAGGTGCTCCGTCCCGCGGGCTATCGGTCGTACATGTGCGGCAAGTGGCACCTCACGCGATTCGTTGGCCGGGACGCCGATCGCTCGACATGGCCGCTGGGCCGGGGATTCGAGAAATTCTACGGGACGATCGCGGGCGCGGGGAGTTTCTTCGACCCGGCGACCCTCACCCGCCAGGACACCGTGATCTCCGCGTTCAACGACCCCGAGTACCGGCCCGACTCGTACTACTACACCGACGCGATCTCCGACAACGCGGTGAAGTACCTCCAACAACACCGGGCCGAATCGCCCGACAGGCCCTTCTTCCTGTACCTCGCCTACACCGCGGCCCACTGGCCCTTGCACGCCCCGGACGCGGCGATCGCCAGGTACAAGGGCCGCTTCGACGCGGGTTATGCTCCCGTCCGCGCGGCTCGGCTCCGTCGGATGAAGGAGATCGGCCTGGTCCCGGACGGGACGGAGTTGTCGACCGGCTCGGACGACTGGTCCGGCGTGCCCGACAAGGCGTGGGAGGCGCGTTGCCAGGAGGTCTACTCGGCCATGATCGAGACGATGGACGCGGGGATCGGCCGGATCGTGGCCCAGTTGAAGGCGAGTCGCCAGCTCGACGATACCCTCATCCTCTTCCTCCAGGACAACGGGGCCTGCGCCGAGAAGACCGGCCGGTCCGACAACGGCGATCCCCCCGACGAGCTGAGGCCGATGGTCCGCGACCAGCTCCAGACCCGGGCCCAGCCGCCGATGCAGACGCGCGACGGCCGGTGGGTCCGATCCGGTCCCGGGATCATGCCCGGCCCGGCCGACTCGTACATCGCCTACGGCCGGGGCTGGGCGAACGTGAGCAACACCCCGTTCCGCGAATACAAGCACTGGACCCACGAAGGAGGGATCTCGACCCCGCTCATCGCCCACTGGCCGGCCGGCATCCGGGCCGACCGCGCGGGGAAGCTGGAGCGGCAGCCGGGCCACCTCATCGACCTGATGGCCACCTGCGTCGACCTGGCGGGGGCGACGTATCCGTCGGAGGTTGCCGGCCGGGCCATCAAGCCTCGCGAGGGGGTCAGCCTGCGTCCGGCCTTCAACGGCCAGCCGCTGGCCCGGACGCAGCCCCTCTTCTGGGAGCACGAGAGCAACCGCGCCGTCCGCGAGGGGGATTGGAAGCTGGTGGCCAAGGAAGGCGGGCCGTGGGAGCTTTACCACTTGACCCTCGATCGCGCCGAATCGCGCGACCTGGCCGCCTCGGAGCCATCGAGGGCGAAAGCCCTCGCCGCCCGGTGGGATGCCTACGCCTCCCGGGCCGATGTCCTTCCCCTGGGCACCTGGCGCCACGAAGCTCCCGGGGCTAGGGGAGTGGGCGACCGGAAACGATTCGAGCTGAAGGCCGGAGACCACCTCGAACGGGCCAAGGCTCCCGCGATCCAGGGGCGCCCGTTCACGGTGGAAGCCACGTTCGCGACCAGCGAATCCCATCCCGACGGCGTGATCGTCGCCCAGGGCGGGTCGGCGAACGGATTCTCCCTCTTCCTGAGGGCCGGCCGGCCGCGTTTCGCGGTCCGCTCCGCCGACGTCCTCCATGAGGTGGAAGGTCCCCGACTGACGCCGGGCGAGCACGTCGTGACGGCGAGGCTCGATGGGAGCGGGACCCTCACGCTCGCCGTGGACGGGAAGGCCGTCGCGGCGCCGGTCGCCGGCAAGCTCCCGTCGCGGATGCCGGCGGACGGCCTCGACGTCGGCGGCGACCAGGGCGGCCCCGTCGGCCCCTACTCATCACCCCATCCCTACCCGGGGAGGATCAAGACCGTGGTGATCGAGATCGACCCGCGACAGGAAGAATAGCCCCCCGGAATCCCGGGCGGACGGCAGTCGTCCGCGGGCTCACCGGCCGCCCGATCCCCCATCGCGCCGTCACCTTGTCGCGTCCTTGGGCGGCGAATAAGCCCCTCCCGCTTGTTCGAGGGCTAGTCGAGCGTCGCCTCGGGCGGATCGGGCCGGGCCAGGGCCTCGGCCAGGGCCAGGGCGTAGCCGGCCCGGGGAACGAGGCCGAGGGGATCGTAGCCGAGGGCTCGGGCGGCGGCGTCGCCGTGGAGGCAGGCGAAGAGCGCGGGGAAGTCGTCCGAGTCGAGGTGAGGCCGGAGGACTTCGGCGGTGTAGGCCAGCTCCTCGGCGTCGAGCGGCGGCTTCGAGGCGCCGGCGAAGGCCGCGGCCGGGCCTTCCTGGGCCATCATCCGGCGGAGGGTCGTCGCCGGGCCGTGCCGGTGGGCGTAGGCCGCGCGGAAGGCGGCGGCCAGCGCCTCGCGGGCGACGGACTCGGCCGTCGGGGGTTCGGAGGTCCAGAACAAGGCGACGGCCCATCCCCGCTTGAGCATCGGCCCCGAGCGGAACCGTTGGTCGACCTCGGTCGTGAACCGGTTGGTCCAGCCGCCGCCGAGGTCGTCGGCGACCACCAGGCCGACCCGGAAGTTCCCCCCGGCCCGGACCAGCCGGGGCGAGGCTCCGGCGAGGGCCTTCGCCGCCACGTCCTCGGCCCCGAGGGCGAGCAGGGCGTCGAGCGTGGCGGCGACGTGGGCCTTGCCCATCGGGTTGAACGCCGGCAGCGGCAAGGCCAGCTCGCCGACGGGGTCGGTCATCACCGCGAGGTAACGCTCGAACCGTCCCCGGCCGGGCGGGAGGTCGTAGATCCGCCGCTGGACGTCGAGCATCGGGACCAGCGCGATCGGTTCCATGGGCCGCCCCGTCCGGTTCAGCGAGTCGCCAGGTCGCGGCAAGGCTGGCGCCTCGCCGACATCCGATCCCGGCCGGCGAAGGGGCTCGCCGGGTCGAGCCGCCGAGAGTCGCCGGCCCGGCCGGTCAGCTCGGCGATGGCCTGGGTCCGGGCCTGGGTCGAGGCGTCCTCGACCCCCGATCGCTCCAGCCGGTCGCGGAGGGTCCGCCAGCGATCGGCCAGCGTGGGTCGGGGGGTGTTGATGGGGTTCGTCATGGTCGCCTCCTCGGCAATGGGCCCTCGTCCTCCCTCGAATCTGGGGCGGCACGCCCACCAGACCCGACACCGGCCCGGAGGGTTCGCGCGGGCCGCCAGGGGCATTATGATGCCGGGAGTCAAGGAGACGCCCGGATGGATCGGGAGGGATGCCGTGGGACGACCTCACCTGTCGATCGCCGGTCTGATGGCCGTGGTGGTGATCGTGGCCGTCGACTGCGCGGTGTATTCGAAGTTCGACGAGATCTCCCAATGGCTCGCGATATCGGCTCTCGGGGCCATACCTGTGCTCAACGCCCTGGCTTTGGGCGGCCTGTCGCTGGCGCGGGGGGTGATCGTCAAGGGGGAATGCGGGTTGGCCCTGGTCCGGTTCGACCTGGTCGCCGGGGCGGCGCTGGTCGGCTTTTTCCCCCTCGGTATCCTCTACCCCGACTTCATGACGAACGGCCTGGTCTACCTGGCGTATCCGTTCTTCGTCTCGCTCAATTGGATTCTATCCCCACTAACGCTCCCATCTTTCGCTTACATCCTCATGAAGGTCGGGATGTTTAGCATGATGCTCAGCTTGCCCCAGCTTGCCCCGGCGCTGGTGGCGGCCTGGCTAGGCCGGGGGCGACGGGTCCGGATAACGATCGAGCCCCGGGAGGTGGTCCCGGGGCTCGCGAAGGTGGGTCGGGCGTGACAACTCGCGGCGATCAGATCAATAGTGGCCGCAACCCCGATAGTGCTGATGGGCGTAGCCGCCGCCGTAACCCCCGTAGCCACCTCGGGAATATCCGCCGTAGCCTCGGGAATACCCGGTATTGTAGCCGGGATAGCCGCCGTGGTAGTAGCCGCCAGGATGGTGCCCGCCGTGGCCCCCCCGGCCGGCGTAGGGATGGCCGTGGTAGCCCCCCGCGTAGCCGCCGCGACCGCCGTAGCCCCCATAGCCGCCGTACCCCTGGGCCCTGGCTTCCGAGCCCCCGATGCCCGCCAGGCCGCCGATCGCCAGGACCGCCATCAGGGCCATCGTTCGCAGTGTCCGTCGCATGATATTGACCCTCGTTGGCTCGGAGTGCCTCGGCGTGATGGGTTGTCTGGTCCATTCGCGTCCGATCTTGCCGAGACGAGATTTCTCAAGAGCAGCCCCCGTGCCGAGGCCAAGGGGCGTCCGACGAATCGGCCGTATGTCTTGATTTGGCAGGGGTCAAAATTTCCTCGGGGGCGGCCGGCGATCCGGTCTCCATCCGTCGGAGCGGGGGCGACCTCGACAGATTCCTGGAGGCCCCGGGAGAATCCTCGCGGCGGGAGGGGGATGGGGCGGACTTCCGGGAGCCCGGCGGGATCTGTCCCGGGTCCTGGGCGATCAGGTCCCCCGCTTCCGCTCCCACTGGTCTTCGGCGGCGCTCCGGCGGAGGTAGGCCGGTTCGAGGAAGAACACGTCGTCGCGGCGGCCGGCGAGCAGCGCCGCGCGGGCCAGGTCGATCAGGTTCGCCGGGGCGGGGTGGCCCCGATCGGGGGCCCCGAGGCGGACCGCGTCGGGCCAGGCGACGGCCAGGCGATCGAGCGCGGGGCCGAGGACCAGGGTCCCGGCCGGGAGGGCGGCGGCCCAGGTTCCGAGGGGCTCGATCCGGGTCGGGCCGAGGCGGCGGAGGGGCCCACCCGGGGCGTCGCGGCCGAACTCGGCGACGTAGGCGTCGCCGCGCTGGGCGTCGACGGCGACGGCCACCCGGTCGGATTCGGCCGGGGCGTTCCGGGCGATCGCTTCCAGGCTATCGAGGCCGACCAGTGGCCTGGCGGCGGCGTAGGCCAGCGTCTTGGCCGCCATCAGGCCGATCCGGAGCCCGGTGTACGAGCCGGGCCCGAGCCCCACGCCGATCCCCCCGAGGTCGGCCACGGCGACCCCCGCCTCGGCGAGCAAGGCGGCGATGGCCGGGACCAACCCCCGGCCGTGCCGCGCGCCGGGCTCGATCGGCGCGGACCGGGTTGGCCCCTCGGGCCCGGCCAGCGCGACGGCCGCCCGGTCGGTCGATGTATCGATGGCCAGCACGATCAAGGAACCGGCCTCCGGTTCGCGAACCCTCGCCAACTCTCCCGAAATCTTCGGGCAACCCGCCCGAATAACCGGGGGGCAAGTCCCCGGAATGCCCCGGTCGGTGGGGCTTGGCCTTGACCGTCCCCCCGGCCGCGTTCTATCTTATCAAGAACGGGTTCCCCCATCATCCGCCGTGCCGTCATGGGCCTCCGCGGAGTTCCGATCCGCCGCCTGCACTCGATTCGCTCGGAGGTCCTCCCCGGTGCGCCGCGCCCTGATCAGCGACATCCACGGCAACCTCGAAGCCCTGGAGGTGGTCCTCGACGATATCAGAAGCCAGGGGATCACCCGGATCTTCTGCCTCGGCGATATCATCGGCTACGGCCCCAACCCGCGCGAGTGCATCGACCGCGTGATGGAACATTGCGAGATGACCCTCCTGGGCAACCACGACCAGGGGGCCATGTTCGACCCCGACGGCTTCAACATCGGCGCCGAGCGGGCCATCTTCTGGACCCGCGAGCAGCTCGAAAGTTCGCACGACCGCGCCAACAACGAGAAGCGCTGGGAATTCCTGGGGATGCTGCCCCGGAGCCACCGGATGGAGCCGTTCCTGTTCGTCCACGGCTCGCCGCGCAACCCCTTGAGCGAATATATCTTCCCGGAAGATATCTACAACCACCGGAAGATGGAGCGGTTGTTCCAGCTCGTCGAGAAATATTGCTTCCAGGGGCATACCCACGTCCCCGGCGTGTTCACCGAAGGCTACCAGTTCTACGCCCCCGACGAGATCGACAACGAATACACGCTGGGCGAAGGCAAGGTCATGATCAACGTCGGCTCGGTCGGCCAGCCGCGCGACGGCGACCCCCGGGCCTGCTACGCGATCCTCGAAGACGGCGTCGACGACGCGGCCGGCCCCGAGCCGCCCCCCGCGACCCGGCCGACGCCCACGCTCGCCGACCCGTCCACCGCCGGCGACGACCCGGACACCCAGGAACGGCCCCTGGGCCCCGCCCGCCCGCCGGCGACCGGCCCCGTCCGCGTGACGTTCCGGCGCCTCGCTTACGATCACGAAGCGACCATCCAGAAGATCTACGCCATCTCCGAGCTGGAACCCTTCCTCGGCGACCGGCTCCGCCAGGGCCGTTGATGCCGAGGGACCGGCACCCCCATCCCCTCCGACCGACCGTCCCGCCCTCGTCGCTCGCACCTTCCCCACGACGCCAAGGTCATCCCCACGATGAGCAGCGAGAAGCGGCTAGTCCTCTGCCTGTTCCTGACGATCGCCACCGTCTTCGGGCTCCAGTTCCTCATGGAACGGGCCGGCCTGATCCAGCGCCCCAAGCCCGCCGTCGCCAAGGGCGGCGACCCGGCCCGGCCCAAGGACGGCGACCCGGCCCAGGCCAAGGGCCAGGCCCCGCCGGTCCCCAAGGACGAACTGCCGGCCGACCCGTTCCACCGCGAACCGGCCGCCGTCGCCGCCGCCGGGCCGGCCAAGGTCGGCCCCAAGCTCGCCCGGCCCGATGAGCTGGTCCTGGGCTCGGACGAGGACGGGTCGCCGGCGGCGTATCACCTCAAGGTCCAGCTCCGGCAGCGCGGCGCGGCCGTCGCCCGGGCGACGGCCGCGGCCTTCGACGCCGAGTTCGACCGCGACAAGCCCGGCCAGAAGCCCGGCCGCCTCGCCCTGATCCAGGAGAACCCCAAGGCGCCCGACGCGCCGGGGTCGCTGGCCATCATGCTCATGGCCACCAAGGGCAACCGCCCGGCCGGGGCCGAGGGCGACCCGGCGGCCGTGATCGAAGCCGGGGCCGAGGCCCCGCTCGACCTCGAAACCTGGGAAGTCGTCCGCGACCGCGACGACGCCCCGGCCGTCCGCGCGATCACCAAGACCGACCCCAGGACCAAGGCCGTCGTCGAAGGGCAAGAGGTCGCCTTCCGGGCCCGGTCCCAATCCCCCCGGGTCGACGTCACCAAGGTGTTCCGGCTCTGGAAGGGGGAGGACGGCTTCGAGGTCGACTTGAAGTTCCGGGGCGACGTCGACGCCCGGTTCTCCTATCGCCTGATCGGGCCTTACGGAATCCCGATCGAGGGGGAATGGTACACCTCGACCTTCCGCGACGTCTTCTTCGGCGGGGCCACGGACGCCAACGGCACCACCATCACCACCCGGACCGCCTACGACGCGGTGAAGTATCGCGACGACCCGGCGCAGCGGATCACCCAGCTCCCCTTGAAGTTCGCCGGGGTCGAGGACCAGTATTTCGCCACCCTGGTCCAGCCCTGGCCGATCCCCCGGTCGCAGGACGACCGCCGCGACCAGGACGCCGACTCGATCGTGATCCGGCCCGAGACCGACATCCAGAAGTCCGACGTCGGCGTGGCGATCCACTCGCGGCCGATCGTGGTCGGGCCGAACCTCGGCGAGGTCGCGCACTCGTACCGGGTCTTCGCCGGCCCCAAGGCGACCGCGGCGCTGCTCCCCTACGAGGCCGACGAGCTGGCCTCGTACCGCAAGAACCAGTGGTTCACGATCCCGTTCGCCGCCACCCTGGCCAAGAACGTCATCGCGCCGCTGCTCGATCACATCTACGCCCTGACGGCGAGCCTCGCCCGGGCGTGCGGCTGGGTCAAGGGGAACTACGGGATCTCGATCATCCTCCTGACGATGTTCGTCCGCCTGGCCATGTTCCCGGTCGGCCGCAAGCAGGCGCAGATGGCCCAGAAGATGCAAAATCTCCAGCCGATCCTGGCCGAGGTCAAGGAAAAGTACAAGGACGACAAGGAAGCCCTGACCCGGGAAACGATGGCCGTTTGGAAGCGGAACAAGGTCAACCCGGCCGCCGGCTGCCTGCCGGCCCTGATCCAGATGCCGATCTTCGTCGGGCTCTGGCAGTCGCTCAACAACAGCGTGGCGCTCCGGCATTCGTCGTTCCTGTACATCCGCGACCTCGCCGCCCCCGACATGCTGTTCAAGTTCCCGTTCGAGGTCCCGTTCCTGGGCAACTACTTCAACCTCCTGCCGTTCCTGGTCGTGGCCCTGATGCTGGTCCAGACCAAGCTGTTCGCCCCCCCGCCGACGACCCCCGAAGCCGAGATGAACCAGAAGATGATGAAGTACATGATGGTCTTCATGGCCGTCATGTTCTACAAGGTCCCCTCCGGCCTGGGCCTGTACTTCATCACCAGCAGCACCTGGCAGATCTGCGAGCGCCTGCTCCTGCCCAAGGTCACCAAGCCCGTCAAGCCCGCCACCGAGGACGACTTCGGCGGCCGAGGCCCCGGGCCTGGCGGGGGCGGCCCCAACGGCAACGGCAATGGCAACGGGGGCGGGGCCCAAGGCTGGCTCGGCAAGCGTCTGGAGAAGCTCCTCGACGAGGCCGCCAAGGACAAGACCATCCGCAACGCCAACGTGGGCGACCGGAGCCTCGATCGCTCGGCCGACCGCGACCGCGACCGCAATCGACCCCCCCGCCCCAACAAGCCGCCGGGCAAGCGGCGGTGAAGTCGCGGGGTCGGGGGAACGGATCGGGGGATGATCGAGGGGAAGGATGGCTTCCCCTCGCCCCCGGAAGCTCGCGGAGGCTCGTTTCGGAAAGGCTCGACGATGGACCTGGAGACCGCGTGGTCGGTCCTCGTTGCCATCACGGCCGTCGGCGCCGTGGTCTGGCTGGCGGCGTTGACGACGTTGCTCCGCGCCTCGCGATCGCAAGCGGCGACGGCGGTGGAGGCGTCCGAGCGCTTCGAGATCGAGGGCAAGGCCGCCTCCGGCGCGATCGTCGGCGCGGCCGAGGTCGACGGCGACCCCGAGGAGCTGTCGACGCGGCTGGCCGGGACGCTCGCCCGCGAAACTTTCGGCCCGTTCGGCCCGATCAAGGTCGTCGCCTCCGACCGCCACCAGGTCGTCTTCGAACCGACCGGCGCCCCCGGCATCGGCTTCCGCCGCGGTCGGGTCCGGCTCACCCCGGCGGGCTCGCGGACCAAGGTCGAATACGCCATCGAGACCACCTCGCGCGGGTCGATCCTGCTCGGCATCGGCTGGCTCGCCCTCGGCCTCGGCCTGGCCGCCCTGATCGTCGCCCCCTGGCTGGCGGCCACCTACCTCCTGACCAGCCCCAACCCCGCCGTCCGCGCCCAGGTCGTCCAGGTCTGCCAGATGGCCCACTTCCTCTGGCCCCCGTTCCTCTTCGCCGCCCTGTCCCGCCAACCCTCGCGCATGTTCCGGGCCCGGATGGAATCCTTGGTTCATAACTTGCCCTATACCTGAGCGAATTGAAGAGATTGAACCGCCAAGACGCCAAGGCGCGGAGGATGGAAGAGAGGGGAGAAAGGAAAACAAGAATTTAATATAAATAAATTAAAATTTGCTTTTATTTCACTCTCTTTTCTCTCTCCCCATCTTCTCTACCTTGGCGATCTTGGCGCCTTGGCCGTTAACAAGCTTCCTCTTCCAATGGCCATCGACCCGTCCGACACCATCGCCGCGATCGCCAGCCCCGAGGGTCCGGGGCTCCGGGGGATGGTCCGCGTGACGGGGCCGGGGGCGTGGGCGGTGGTCCTTGATGGGTTCGAGGGCGAGGCGGGGTCAAGCCTCCCGACCCGGGCCGAGCGGCGGGTCGGGCGGTTGCGGGTCGATGGGCTCCGGGTTCCGTTGCCGGTGGCGCTGGGGCTCTGGCCGGGCTCGCGGACGTATACGGGGCAGCCCCTGGTGGAGATCCACGCGAGCGGGTCGCCGCCGATCCTCCGGCAGGTCCTCGGCCAATGCCTGGCCCGGGGGGCTCGGCTGGCGGAGCCGGGGGAGTTCACGCTCCGGGCGTTTTTGTCGGGGCGGATCGACCTGACGCAGTCGGAGGCGGTCCTCGGCGTGATCGACGCCCGGACCCCGGCGCAGCTCGACGCGGCGCTCCGGCAACTGGCCGGCGGCCTGGCCGCGCCGATCGCCGGGCTCCGCGACCGCCTGGCCGACGTCCTGGCCCACCTGGAGGCCAACCTCGATTTCGCCGAGGAGCCCGACGTCGACCCCGTCGGCCTCGAAGCCCTGGCGAGCACCCTCGACGAGGCCGCCGCCGAGGTCGACGCCCTGGCCGGCCGGCTCCGGGGGCGCGACCGGGCCGGCGGGCGGCCCCGGGTGGTCCTGGTCGGCCCGCCCAACGCGGGCAAGAGCCGGCTATTCAACGCCCTGCTCGGGGACGACCGGGCGATCGTCTCGCCCGTCGCCGGGACCACCCGCGACTACCTCGAAGCCCCCTGCGACTGCGCGGGGCTGGCCGTCGACCTCGTCGACACCGCCGGTTTCGAAGCGACCAAGGGTGTCATCGAGGGCCGGGCCCAGGCCGCCCGGGGCGACCAGGCGGCCCGCGCCGACCTGTTGCTCGATTGCCGGTCGGCCGACGTCGGCGCGCTCCCGGCCGCCGACTTGCCGCCCGGCCGGCCCCGCCTGGTCGTCTGGACCAAGGCCGACGTCGCCCCCCCGGTCGACCCCGCCGGCCTGCACCCCACCAGCGCCTCGACCGGCGCCGGGCTCGACCCGCTCCGCCGGGCGATCGCCGCCGCCGTCGCCGCGCGGCCCTCCGAGGGGGCCTCGGACCTCCCGCTCGGGACCGCCGCCCGTTGCGGCGAGAGCCTCGCGGCCGCCGGCCGGTCGCTCCGCGACGCCGCCGCGACCCTCCGCCTCGGCCTCGGCGACGAACTCGTCGCCGCCGACCTCCGCCAGGGCCTCGACGACCTCGGCCGCGTCGTCGGCGCCGTCGTCACCGACGACCTCCTCGACCGGATCTTTCGCCGATTTTGCATCGGCAAATGAACACTCGATCGATCCGGGCGGCGCGGGGGGCTCGACCCTTGATCGCCCCGGCCGACGGGCTTACTCTGCTGGTCGGCGCCCCGTCGCTTGCGTCCGAGCCGGCGAGGTCGCGCCCCCTGAGCAGCAAGCCCGCCGGAGCCCCCGAAGGATGAGCGAGACCACCGCGGCCGTCGCCGAAGCCAACCCGCTCCGCCAGGGTCTGCCCCGGACCCGGGTGCCCGAGCCCTGCGCGATCGTCCTGTTCGGGGCGACCGGCGACCTCACCCACCGCAAGCTCGTCCCGGCCCTGTACCACCTCGACCAGGGGGGCCACCTGCCCTCGGAGTGCGCCATCGTCGGCTTCGCCCGCCGCGACTGGTCCGACGACCAGTTCCGCGACGAGCTGAAGAAGAGCCTGGCCAACCCCAAGGATGCCGGCTTCGAGGCCGCCTGGGCCGACTTCGCCCCCCGGATCTTCTACGACGCCAGCACCTTCGACGACCCCGAAGGCTACGCCAAGCTCAAGGCCCAGCTCGACAAGATCGACGCGACCCACGGGACCCGGGGCAATCGCCTCTATTACCTGGCGGTGTCCCCCGAATATTTCGCCGTGATCGTCGAGCACCTCGGCAAGGCCGGCCTGATCGACCGCGACGGCGAAGGCCCCTGGACCCGCGTCGTCATCGAGAAGCCGTTCGGCCACGACCTCGCCAGCGCCCGCGACTTGAACCGCGACGTGTCCCGCGTCCTCCGCGAGGATCAGGTCTATCGGATCGATCATTACCTGGGCAAGGAGACCGTCCAGAACATCCTGGCGCTCCGCTTCGGCAACTCGATGTTCGAGCCGCTCTGGGATCGCCGCTACGTCGAGTCGGTCCAGATCACCGCGGCCGAGGAACTCGGGATGGCCGGCGGCCGGGGGGGCTACTACGACAAGTCGGGCGCCCTCCGCGACATGATCCAGAACCACCTGTTGCAGCTCCTCTGCCTCGTCGCGATGGAGCCCCCGGTCGACCTGGGGGCCGACTCGGTCCGCAACGAGCGGGCCAAGGTCCTCCAGTCCTTGCCGACCTGGAAGCCCGAGGAGGTCGCCCGCCATGTCGTCCGCGGCCAATACACCGCCGGCTCGACGGGCGGCAACGACGTCCCCGGCTACCTCGGGGAAAAAGGCGTCGCCGCCGACTCCACGACCGATACGTATGTCGCCCTCCGCGTGACCCTCAACAACTGGCGATGGGCCGGCGTCCCGTTCTTCCTCAGGACCGGCAAGCGGCTCCCCAAGCGCGCCACCGAGATCGTGATCCAGTTCCGCAAGCCGCCGACGGCCCTCTTCGACATCGACCCCGACGAGCACGGGGGGGCCAACCTCCTGGTCCTCCGGATTCAGCCCAACGAAGGCGCGAGCCTCGCCTTCCAGGCCAAGATCCCCGGCTCTCGCCGCCGGCTCCAGGAAGTCCGGATGGACTTCCGCTACGGGACCGCCTTCGCCTCCCCCCCGCCCGAGGCCTACGAGCGCCTGCTCCTCGACGTCATGCTCGGCGACCCCTCGCTTTACACCCGGACCGACGCCGTCGAGGCCGCCTGGAAGTTCGTCAACCCGATCCTCGAAGCCTGGGCCGACCCCGGGGCCCCCCGCCCCCTCGACTACCCCGCCGGGACCTGGGGACCCGACGAGGCCGACCAGCTCATGGAAGGGACGGAAACGGAATGGCGCCGGTTATGACAAACAATCGTGCTGGTCCGATCGGGTTGATGCCGAGTCCCCATCGGTACTGGGGGGCGTTCCATGACCGCGAGCTACACCGCCGTCATCCAGCAACGAGGGGCCTGGTGGATCGGTTGGGTCGAGGAGGTGCCCGGGGTCAACTCGCAGGGCGAGACGCGGTCGGAATTGATCGACAACCTCCGGTCAGCCCTGCGAGAAGCCCTGGAGATGAATCGGGCCGATGCCCTAGCGGCCTGCGAGGGGCCGTATGAAGAAGTGAGCCTCTCCGCTGGAAACGCCACGAACTGCTTTCGCACCTCCGGCAACGGGGTTGTGTCCTCATCCGGGAAGGTTCGAATCATTCCTGGTGGGGCAACCCCGAGACCGGTGGCCGATCGGCGGTCCCCGGCACGGGGAGATCGACAATCACCTGGCCCGGAAAATCCGCCGGGACCTGGGCATCTCCGAGCCATGACCGGCGTTCGATCGACGGGACTTTCCCTTCAAACCATCGCGTTCCTATTCGCCGAGCGGGGTGTATCGTGGTATCGCTCATCCGCCTTCTCGCCTCCGCCTCAATCGTCCTCCTTGCATCATCGGCCCATCAATCACCGGCCCGGGCCGACGAGCCCGCCCCGCGCCAGGCCGCGCGGGACGACCTCAAGAAGCTCCAGGGGACCTGGCAGATGGTCTCGATGGAGCTGGAAGGCGACGAGGTCCCGGCCGAGAACCTCGCGGGCTCGTCGGCGACCTACGAGGACGACCGGATCGCGCTGACCCGCGAGGGCGGCGTGTATCGCCGGGGGATCGTCGCCCTCGACCCGTCGAAATCGCCCAAACGGACCAACACCTGGGACCTCAACGGCCCCTACGAAGACCAGACCGTGCCCGGGATCTACGAGGTCGACGGCGACACCCTCAAGGTCTGCTTCGCCCGCCCCGGCTCCGCGCGGCCCACCGAGTTCACCACCAAGCGCGGCCCGGCCTTCCTCTACGCCGTGTATAAGCGGAAGAAGCCGTGACGATGGCGAAGAACCCGAAAATCGACATCGAGACCACCATCCCGAGTTACCTCGCGGCCTGGCCGAGCCGGGACCAACTGCGTTCCGCGCATCAGCAACTCACCCGGGAGTGGTGGCGGGATCGCCGGCCGATCTTCGACCTTTACGTTTCGCAACTTGTCCTCCAGGAGGTGGGAGCGGGCGACCCGATCGCGGCGGCCGAACGATTGGACGTCCTCAAGGGCATCGCGGTCTTGGGGTCGAGCCCGGAAGCGGATGACCTGGCCGCTGACCTCTTGAACGAGGCCCAGCTCCCGGCCAAGGCCGCCGTGGATGGTCAGCATCTCGCCATCGCGGTCGTCAACGGGATGGATTTTCTGCTAACCTGGAACTGCGCCCATCTTGCGAACGCGATCCTGCGGCCTCGGATCGAGCGATTCTTCCATTCCCGCGGGCTTAATCCTCCGATCGTTTGCACGCCACTCCAATTGATGGAAGGTTGAACCGCGATGAGCGATGAGATTCTCGACGAAGTGCGGCGGGCCCGGCTCGCCTACGGCGAACGGTTCGGATTCGACCCCCACGCCATCGGCCGCGATTTGAGGGAGCAGGAACGGTTGAGTGGCCGGGAGATCGTCCGACTGTCGCCGAAGCGGGTCGACCCGGCGGAGTACACCCGGGTGGTTCGACGGCCCGAGCCTCGGCTCCTGTCGGATGAGGCCGAGGCCGTCGCTTCGGGCTCCTGAGAGTTCCCCGGCCAGCCATTCGCCGATCCCCCGGAGACATGCCCCGATGGTCGAAGCGACGTCCGACGCCTTCCCGAGCGATCGAGGTCTCCCGGTCGAGCCGGGGCATCCCCCCGGCGCCCGGGTCGTCCTGGCCCGGCTCGCGATCCTGGCCGCCGGCTTCGGGGCCGTTTCCCCGCTCGCGGCCCCGGCCCAGCCGCCCGAAGGCGCGCGGACGCACCAGCTCAAGGCGACGCCGAAGACGGTGGCGTGGGGCCATTACCACTCCCAGACGCCGCCGTGCCTCCGGATCAGGTCGGGCGACTCGGTCGAGGTCGACACGCTCATCACCAGCAGCCCGGCGCGGCTGGAAGGGGCGGGCGTCGCCCCGGATCAGGTCGAGCCGTCGCTCCGCGACATCACCCGCGAAGTGACCGACAAGGGGCCGGGGGGCCACATCCTCACCGGGCCGATCTTCGTCGAGGGGGCCGAGCCGGGCGACGTCCTCGAAGTCCGGATTCGATCGATCAAGCTGGCGATCCCCTATGCCTACAATGCGTTCAGCCCGAGGGGCGGGTTCATCCCGGAGGACTTCCCGGCCCCGAGGATGAAGATCATCCCGCTCGACGCGGCGAAGATGACGGCGGCCTTCGCCGACGGGATCGAGATCCCGCTCCGCCCCTTCTTCGGGAGCATGGGCGTCGCCCCCCCCGAGGCGATGGGCCGGGTCGGCAGCGGGCCGCCGGGCATCCACGCCGGCAACCTCGACAACAAGGAACTCGTCGCCGGGACCACCCTGTTCATCCCCGTCCACGTCCCCGGCGCCCTCTTCGAGGTCGGCGACGGCCACGCCGGCCAGGGGGACGGCGAGGTCGACATCACCGCCCTGGAAACCTCGCTCTCGGGCACCCTCCAGTTCGTCGTCCGCAAGGACCTCCACCTCAGATGGCCCCGCGCCGAGACCCCGACCCACTTGATGGCGATGGGGATCGACAAGGACCTCACCGAGGCGGCCAAGATCGCCGTCCGCGAGGCGGTCGACCTGCTCGCGACCGAGAAGAAACTCAGCCGTGAAGAGGCCTACATGCTGTGCAGCGTCGCCGTCGACTTCCGGATCACCCAGGTGGTCGACGGGACCAAGGGCGTGCACGCGATGATCCCCAAGGCGATCTTCCGGAAGAAGTGAGACGCCCCCGCGACGACCTCCCCCGCCCCGAAAGGCCCACCCCCATGCCCGAAGCGACGTCCGACGCCTTCCTGAGCGGCCAAGGCATCCCGGTCGAGCCGGGGCAGATCGAGGCGGAGCTGACCCGGCTCTGGGGCCCGGCCGCCGAGCGCGCGGGGGGGCCGGAGCTGGAGCATCCCAACGTCACCCGGATCGTCCTGGCCAACCTCGTCGTCGAGGCGGGGCCGGACTGCCCGGAATGCCTGGAGGCGACGCTCGACACCGTGGTGGCCCGCTACCCCTGCCGGGCGATCGTGCTCCGCCGGACCGGAGAGGCCGGCCGCCAGGTCGCCGCCGAGGTCGCCGCGCTCTGCCACATGCCTTCGGCCGACCGGCCCCAGGTCTGCTCCGAGCGGATCGTCCTCCGCGCCGGGCCGGAGGCCCTCGACCTGTTGCCCGGCGCGGTCCGGCCGCTTTTGGAGGCGAACTTGCCGTTCGTCCTCTGGTGGACCGACGACCCGCGCCGGTCCGGGGGGCTGTTCCGCGACCTCGCCGGCGAGTGCTCGCGCCTGGTCCTCGACCTGCCCGACCCCGGGTCCGACCCCGAGGCCCTGGCCTTCGGCCTCGACCCGGCGATCAACCCGTACATCCGCGACACCGCCTGGTTCGGGATCACCCGCTGGCGCGAGCTGGTCGCGCAGTTCTTCGACGGCCCGGACGGCGGCGAGGGCCTGGGCCGGATCGACGCGGTGGAGGTCCGCGCCGAGGTGGCCGGGGGGTCGAACGGCAAGGTCCCCCGGGTCGCGGCCTGGCTGGCCGCCTGGCTCGCCGGCCAGCTCGGCTGGACCTTCGTCGGCCGCCGCGAGGCCGGCGCCGGCCGCCTCGAAGCGACCTTCCGGGCCTCCGGCGGCCCCGACGTGGCCGTGACCTTGCTCGCCGAGGAGGGCCCCGACGCCGCCGATGTCCCGCAGCTCCTCGGCGTCACCCTGACGACCCGGACCCCCGACGGCCCCGGGACCCACCGCCTGGCCCGGCTCGGACCGCGATCGCCCCAGGTCCGCGTCGACGTCTCCTCGCCCCAGACCTGCGCCCTGCCGCGGATCGTCCAGTCCCCCGACCTCGACGCCCCCGGCCGGGTCGCCGCCGCCCTCGAATCGTCCCGCCTCGACCCCCCCTTCACCCGGGCCCTGCCCCACGCCCTCCGCATCCTCGGGGCCCCGGCCCGGTGAGGGGCCCGGCCGGTCGCGCGGGTCAATCGTCGGCGTCGCCCTGGCCGGGGGCCTCGCCCGGGCGGTCGGGATAGGGGCGAGCCCCTTTGAAGAGGCTGTACCAGTTGATCCGGTTCAGCCAGTAAGGGTCCGGGGCGTCGACGTGGCTCCAGTCGAGTCCTCGGGTCTTTTCGAGCCAGAAGCGGTCGGCGGCCGTCATCTTCGGGCCCGAGGGGTTGCGCTCGTCGAGCGGGACGTTGTTCCTGGTGGCGACGTAGGGGGTCGTATCCGGGTCGTCGCCGAAGCAGGCGGCCATCGGGTCGGCCACGGCGTCGAACTTGGTCATCGGGTCGAGGCCGAGCATCATCTCGATGGATCGGATCATGTTGGCCTGGGTATAGAAGGTGGAATCCACCGTCTTCCGCCGGTTGAACGGGCTGATCGCCATGAAGACCGTCCGGTGGCCGTCGACGTGGTCGGGGCCGGACTGGGCGTCGTCCTCGACGACGAAGATGCAGGTTTCCTTCCACTGGGGACTCTTGGAGACGGCCTCGACCACCCGGCCCAGCGCCAGGTCGTTGTCGGCCATCATCGCCCGGGGGGTCGGATATTTGGGGTCGGTCCCCTCGCCGTGGTCGCAGGGGAGGCTGAGGATCATCAGGTTGGGGACGGTCCCGGCCTTGCTGAACTGGTCGTATTCTCGGATGAAAACGTCGGCGCGGAACTGGTCGCTCTGGAGGAGCGGCCAGTAGTGGACCTCGGGGTTGATGTGGGGCCGGAGGTTGGGGACATCGGTCACGGCCTTGAAGCGGAACTTGCCCGTCTTCTTGATCCGATCGTCCCAGACCTCGAACCAGTCCTTGGGCTGGGGCTGGAACTCGGCCTTTTCCTCGTCGCAGAACTCGCCCCAGACGCGGAGGGTCTTGTTCTTGAGCAAGGCGGCGTCCCAGATCGCCCCGGCCTGGGAGATGGCCATCGGGTCTTCCCCCTCGCACGGGTAGGTCCGCGAGTAGCCGACGTAGAAGTGTTCGAGATAATCATTCGCCAGGCATTGCGTCGACCAGGCGTGGCCGTCGGCGCTGTTGGTCCCGGACACGTGGCCGTTGTCGAACAGGGTGAACTCGCGGGCGAGCTTCCGGTGGTTGGGCATGACGGCCTCGCCCAGGGAGCAGAGCCGGGGGTCGCCGTTGCCTTGCGGGAGGTCGCCGAAGACCTCGTCGTAGGTCCGGTTCTCCTTGATGATGTAGAGGACGTGCTGGATCGCGCCGTTGTAGACCTTGAGGGCGGGCCGGGCCGGGTGGGCCTCCCAGCGGTTGTTCCGGGCGACGACCTCGGTCTGGCCGGCGAGGTCGGCGGCGAGGTCGAGGACGGACACGGTCCCCTGGAAGTCGTGGGCGTTGCCGGGCTGGCCGAGGACGGTCTTCGCGACCGAGCCGTTCCCCTTGGTGTTGAGCACGAACGCCCGCCGGCCGTCGGGGGCCAGGGCGATGGCCACGGGGAAGTAGCCGGCGGGGCGGAACCCGAGGACCACCCCGGAGGCCGTGTTCACCTCGGCCACGGCGTTATCCCCGCCGTCAGCCACGTACAGGGTGTCGCCCCGGAGGGCCAGGGCGACCGGCATCCCGCCGAGGACCCGGAGGTTCCCCCACCGGAGCGGGATCGTCCGCGTGACGGTCGCCGAGGCGAGATCAACTTCCGACACGGTGTCGCTCATGGCGTTGGCCACGAACGCCCGGGGGCCGGCGACCAGGACGGCCGTCGGGTGGAGGCCGACGGCGACGTGCCGGGTCGCCCCGGTCGCCCGGTCGATCAGGCTCAAGGTGCCGGTGGTCGCCGTGTTCCGGCCGTCGGCCACGATCGCGAGCCCCGCGCTCGACGAGGTCGCGTCGCCGTCGCGAGGCAGCCGCCCGCCCCAGTTGCTCACGACCAAGGTCCGCTCGTCCTCCGAGAGCCGGGGCTCGAACGGCAGGTTCTCGACCGGGTACGACCGGACGGCCACGCCCCGGGCGAGGTCGACCTCGACCACGGCGTTGCGGTTGGCCGCCGCGACGAACAGCCGCGAGCCGTCGCGGGTCGCCACCATCCCGCCGGGGACCGGGTTGCCCGGCGTCCCCTCGGGCTCCAGGAGGATCTTCGAGCCCAGGGCCAGCGTCCCGTCGCGGAACCGGAACTCCTGGACATAGCCTTGATCGGTGCTGGCGAAGAGGCGCGAGCCGTCGGGGGACCAGGCCAGGCCCCGGAAGCCGGCGTTGGTCTTGTTGGCGAGCTTGACGACGCTCCCGGCCCGGACGCCGTCGGCCGTCCCGAGGAAGACGCTCGACTTGTTCAGGACGGCGTAAACGGCGCCGGTGGGATGCAAGGCCAGGTCGATCGGCCGGCCGTCGAAGGCGATCGCCCCGCCCTCGACCCGCTGCCCCGACGAGACGAGGAACCCGCCGTCGTCCTGCCGGCCCATCCGCAAGTTCGCCCGCCGGGCCAGGCCGAGGCCCACCGCCACCGAGGCCGCCACCAGGACCAGCCCCAGCGCCGCCTTCCGCCGCCTCGTCGTCGTCATCGCTCGCCTCCCGGGACCGCGCGCGACCGGCCGACCGTGGGCCGGTCGCGCAGGCTCATCGTAACCGCCCGGGCGGCCAGGGCCAGCAAATCGGCCCATCTTCGCCGGATCTTCCCGGGGGGCCGCCCCTGGCGTCGGCCCCGGTCTGGTGTAACATGGCCGCATCCGGGGAAGGCCCGGCGGACCTGTCCTCGAAAGCCTCCAGCCGGAGTCCCCGACCAATGCGAAGGACCGTACCCCTCGCGGTGGCGAGAGCCCTGACCCTGCTCGCGGTATCGGTCGGAGGAGGATTGCCGATGGCCGGAGCCGGATTCCCCGAGGTCGCCGACCTCCCGTCCCGCCCCGAGTGGCCCGACCCCCTGGTTTTCCTCGACGGCAGGCGCGTCTCGACCCACGAAGATTGGGCCCAACGCAAGGCCGAGTTGAGGGACCTTTTTCAAGCTTATATGTACGGACGTTTGCCGTCTCAACCCAGATTCACCCTGATGCGCCCGGACCGCGTGGATGCCGGCTATCTCGGCGGCAAGGCGACGCGGAAGGACCTGACGATCGCCATCCGCCTGGGCCAACCCCGGTCCACGGCCGTTAACCTGCTGGTCGTCATCCCCAACAAGCGGACCCGCCCCGCGCCGGTGGTCCTGGGGACGAACTTCCACGGCAACCACACGGCCCTGAACGATCCGACCATCCCCCTGCCGACGGCCTGGATGCCCGCCGGCGGCCCGGGGGTCGTGGCCAACAAAGCCACCGACGCCGGCCGGGGCAAGGAGGTCGGCGTCTGGTCGATCGAGGCGGCGGTCGATCGCGGCTACGCCGTGGCCACGTTCTATTGCGGCGACGTCGTCCCCGACCGGCCGCTCCCCGGCATCGGCGCGGAGCCCCAGGCTCCTCGGGAGGTGGACCAGGCCCCCGCCCTCGCCGCCTGGGCCTGGGGCCTGATGCGGGCGGTGGACGCCCTCCGGGGCGACCCCGACCTTGACAAGAACCGGATCATTGTCGTCGGCCATTCCCGGATGGGCAAGGCCGCGCTGTTGGCCGGGGCATTCGACGACCGGGTCGCGCTCACGATCGCCCACCAGGCCGGGTGCGGCGGGTCGGCCCCGAGCCGGGGTAAAGTCGGCGAGCAGGTCAAACAGATCAACGACCGCTTCCCCCACTGGTTCGGCCATCGCTTCAAGGAGTTCAACGACAATGTCGACCGCCTGCCGTTCGACCAGCATTGCCTGGTCGCCCTGGCCGCCCCCCGGCGCGTCCTGTTCACCAACGCCACGGAGGATACGTGGGCCAACCCCGCCGGCCAGTTCGACGTCCTCAAGGCCGCCGACCCGGTGTATCGCCTCCTCGGGGTCGCCGGGATCGACCCGGCCGCCCCGATGCCGCCGGTCGATACGCCCGTCGGCGACCGCCTGGCCTATCAGATCCGCCCCGGCAAGCACTCGATGGAGCCCCGCGACTGGACCGTCTGGCTCGACCACGCCGACAAGCACCTGGGCAAGCCCTGACCAGGGGCGGTCCGCCTCCCGATCAAATCGCGGCGGCGGTGTACAGGGGCGTCATGACCTCGCCCGAGCAGAGCCGGAGCGGGCGGCCGAAGCGGTCGCGCAGCTCGGTGGCGGGGTCGACCCCGAGGGCCCGGTAGATCGTCGCGGCCAGGTCGGGCGGGCCGAAGGTCCGCGAGATCGGGAAGGCGGCGATCCGGTCGGACTTGCCGATCAACTGGCCGCCGACCACGCCGCCGCCGGCGAAGACGGCCGGGAACACCTTGGGCCAGTGGTCCCGGCCCGGCACGGCGCCCGGGGTCAGCTCGGTGATCTTGGGGGTCCGGCCGAACTCGCCGAGCATGACGACCAGGGTCTCGTCGAGCAGCCCCCGGCCGTCGAGGTCGTCGAGCAAGGCCGACACCGCGCGGTCGAGCGGCGGCAACAGGTCGTCCTTGAGCCGGGGGAAGTTGGCGACGTGGGTATCCCAGGTCTGGACGATCCCCATCGTCGCCTGGATGATCGGCACGCCGGCCTCGACCAGCCGCCGGGCCATCAAAAGCGACCGGCCGAACAGGTGCTTGCCGTAGCGGTCGACCTGGCGCGGGTCCTCGCGGTCGAGGTCGAGGGCCCGGCCGACCCGGCCGTCGCAGAGCAAGGAGAGCGCGGCGTCCTGCTGGTCGGCGAAGGCGTCGCCGGGCGGGGGGAGGATCGACTGGCCCAGGAGGTGGCGGCGGCGGTGGAGCCGGCCGGCGTCGAGGCCGGGGGGCAGGGCCAGGCTGTCGTCGCGGGCCTCGGGCCGGCGGGGGTCGATCCGGAGTTGCCAGGGGTCGTGGCGCGGGCCGAGGAAGCCGGCGTCCTGCCCGGGCCAGGTCAGCGGCCCTTCGACCAGGCGGAGCGGGAGGGCCACGCCGCTGGGGATGCCGTCCCCCGGTCGGCGGACCTGGTCGACCACGGCCCCGTAACAGGGGAAATCGTCGCGCGAGGCGACCCGGTCGAGGTCGCTGGCGCCCCGGGGATTCGACGGCTGGCCGGTCAAGATCCGGTGGACCGCGACGAGGTGGTTCCCCTCGGGGTGCGACATCGACCGGACCACGGCGAGCTTCGCGGCCCGAGCGGCCAGGCCGGGCAGGTGCTCGCAGAACCGGATGCCGGGCACGGCCGTGCCGATCGGCTTGAACTCGCCCCGGATGCCGTCGGGCGCCTCGGGCTTCATGTCGAACGAGTCGTGCTGGCCGAGCCCGCCGCTCAGCAAGATCACGATCACCGACTTCACCCGCTTCGGACCCGGGACCGCCGCCGCCGCCGACGCCCCTCGGCCCGCCAGCAAGCCCGGCAGGCCCATCCCCAGGAGCCCCGAATAACCCACCTGGAGGAACGCCCGCCGCGAAGCGTGGGCCCCGCTGGAGGAGGTCGATTCGATCTGGCCCATCGCGAAACTCCTGGTTCGGTCCGTCCTTCGCCGAGGTCGATCCACGAAGTTTAACCGTTGTTGGCCCCGGTTCCCAGCGTTAATCGGGAAAGTGTGTGTCGTGGATCGCCAGGCCTTAATCGGTAGGTGGCACGGGTTCCGTACTCGGACCCCGTGCGAGCGACGCGGCCACCGGCACGGGGTCCGAGTACGGAACCCGTGCCACCCAGGCCCACTTTTTTAGCCTTGGTCGTCCAGTAGGGTGTGTCGAGCCTCGGCGAGGCCCACCACGAGCGGTTATCGAACCCTGATGGGCCTCGCTGCGCTCGACGCCACCCTACCGATTTAGCGATTCCCGGCAATCAAGGGCGCGGCCGGGCGACGACGGGGCCGCCCATCGAGGGCGGCGGGTCGGGGACGACGGCGGGATTCCGGGGCGGGAAAGCCCAGCCGTCGGGGCGGTTCTTGGGGGCGGGGTGGGCGTCGGAGAGGGCCTGACCGACGCGGTGGCGGAGGGCCCAGAGGTCGCGGGGGCGGAGCCCGGCGTAGCCGATCGAGCCGGCGTCGGCCGCCTCGGGGCCGGCCCCCTTGCGCTCGGCGACGAGGCGGAGGGCCTCGCGGGCCCGGGCGCCGACGGCCCATCGGGGCTCGCCCTCGACGGCGGCGAGCAAGGCCAGGTATTCGACGTCCTGCTGCCCCCGGCGATAGGCCTTGAGCCGGATCGAGGGGACCGGGCCGGCGTCGAGGCCGGGGCGGGCCGGGTAGAACAGGGACAGCTCGTCCCCTTGCTTCCAGGACTCGGCCCGGCCGATCGTCTGCCAGGGGATGACGCCGTCGACGCCGAGGGCCCAGGCGTCGACGCACCAGGCGGCCCCCTGGACGTTGGGCTCGTCGATCCGGTTGGCGGTCCCGTATTCGAGGACGACCTGCCCCTGGTCGCGCTTCCGGTCGAGGACCAGCCGCGGGCGGTCGCGGACCTCGGAGCCGACGACGTTGTAGTCGAGCAGGCCGTCGAGCGAGTCGCGCTGCCACTGGGGGCGAGAGATGTCGGCCCGGAACGCCAGCTTGGCCCGGCCGTGGCCGGCGGCCCGGGCGGCGGCCGCCCCTTCGTGGAACGCCGACCCGAAGTAGCGGAGGGCCCAGAAGTCCTGGAAGCTCGCCGGCTCGTCGAGCAGCCAGGGGGACGTGCCCCCCTTCCACCCGCGCTTGCCGCCCTTGAAGTCGACCTTGTTGTTGAGGAACCCCAGCATGATCGTCCGCCGCCAGCCCCGCTCGTCGAGGTGCTCGGCGAATTGCCGCGAAGCCGAGACGAACGCCCGGCGATAGGCCGGGGTGAACGCGCGATCGGCCCAGTAGTCGCCGTTATAGCCGCCCTCGATCGGGGTCGGCCAGTTCTCGTGCATCGGCAGGTAGAACACATCGAGCGGGACGCCGCGGCGGGGGAGGTCGGCGAAGGCCGAGCCGTCGAGATACGGGCCGAACCGGGCGTCCCAGGCCGTCCAGTCGAACCGATCGCCGACGATCCCGGGGGCCAGGCCGGGGGCCATCTCCCCCCTCTGCGAGTACGGGACGCGGTTGATGACCGTCCGGTGGCGGTGGGCCAGCCGGTAATAGGCCCGCTCGTCGTCGGGCAGGCCGTAGGCGTTCATCTCGGGCAGGAAGCCGAGCGTGTCGGGCAGGTCGAAGTCCCAGACCCGGAGCGCGACTTCGAGGGTCAGCGTGCTTTCGCCCGATCGGAGGGTGAGCGTCCCTTGGTGCTCGCCGGCCCGGGCCTCGTGGGGGACCTGGACCTCGACGGCCAAGGTCCCCCCCTTGAGCCCGTCGCCCCCGGGGAAGTCGACGGGCTTGCCGGCCAGCGGGACGACCGGGTCGGGCATCGGCCCACGCTTGGTCGCGACGTTCTCCAGCCGGCCAAACTCGGCCCGGAACCCGACCCCGTCCGGCCCCGCGAACGTCAGGGCCGGCCGGAGCCCCGGGGCCGGGCCGTCGACGAGCACCTGGAAGCCCACGGCCTCGCCCCGGGCCGCTTCGAGCCGGACCCGGCGGGCGCCCGCCTCCCAGACGTGGTTGGCCGCCAGGTAGCCGGGTCCACCGTCGGGGACGAGCGCCCTCCGGGTCGGGTCGAGCTTGTCCAGCTCGTCGACCACGGCCACGGTCGCCCCGCCCAGCTTCGGGAGCGGGCCCTTGCCGACGGGGAAGGCCGGGGCGGACCCCGGCAACGGTTTGGCCACCCGGGCGGAGACGGCGACGTCGAGCCGCGCCTCGGGCCCGCGGTTGCCCGCGCCGTCGACCGCGCGGACGGTCACCGCGACCTTCGCCCCGGGCTCCAGGCCGAGGTCGCGCAGGTGCATCCGGACCGACGCCCCGGGCCGGTTCGCGAGCGGGACGAGCGGCCGGGGGGCTTCCTTGCCGGCGACGTCGACGAGGAAGCCGATCGTCCCGGCCGGGCCCACGTCGGCCGGGGTGGCCCAGGTGACGAACGCCTCGCCGGCCGGGAGGTCGGCGACCTCGGAGGCCAGGCCCGTCGGCCGGGGCGGCGGGGAACGGTCGGCGGGGCCGAGGGCCACGGTGAAGTACGGGGCGCTCGCCCGGTTCATGTCGCGGGAGGCGAAGAACCGGTTGGGCCGGGCGTCGAGGGTGAAGGCGTCCCCCTTGCGGGTCCACTCCGAGCCCGTGTCGTCGAACACGACGAAGCCGCCGCTGACCCCGGCCACCCGGGCGGCGACGACGACCGGGTCGACGGCCACCGTCTGCCAGCCGGCCGCGTCGGGCGGCGAAGCGTCGGCCATCCGCCAGGTGGTCCCCCCCTGGCCGAGGATCACGTCGGACAGGTCCCGCCCGCCCGGGGCCCAGGGGACGTCGGGATGGCGGCGGCGGCGGAACGTCGAGGCCCCGACCTCGGGCCCGTAGCTCGGCGAGGTCCCTTCCACCCAATCCCCCGCGATCGTCCCGACCGTGACCCGCCGGAGGACCGGGTCGGCGACCTTCTTGAGGTGGAGCGTCGCCCCGAGCACCACCCGACCCCGGAGCGCGGCGGGATCGAGGTCGACCAGCGAAATCTCCTGATACGACTTGAGCTTGAGCCTCGGCGACCCCCCCAGGTTGGCGTCGGCCTCGGCGCCGACGTTCGAGACCCAGGTGTCGCGGGTCACCGGCAATCGAACTTCCTCGCCCGCCGCCGGCCAGGCCAGCAGCCCGAGGCCGAGCAAGGCCCATCCGAGGCGGGAGGGCGTGACAAGGGCGAACATGGCGGAAATCCTCGAAGCGTTTCGACCGGCGGGCCGCCGGCGGCACCGTCCCTGGGGTGCAACCTTATCCCGGGATTCTTGCCCTCGCCAGGGGGCAGGACTCCCCGTCCCGTGCCGAAAGATGGTTCCGCGTCTCCCGCCCCCGCCGGTTCCCGGCGAAATCGCGAATAACGGCCCCCTCGAAACCACGATGATAAGACGGGGACGCCGCGTCGTGAGGCGTCGCGACCCGCCGAATCGGGGCGAGCCGGGCCGATGGCGACATCCCTTACGACGAAACGAACCCACTTTTTCCCCGGTCACACCTGCCGACGACAAAACGAACCCACTTTTGGGATCGACCGGACGGACTTGCCGAGGCGTCGCCATCTCTTGGCAGTGCGTATGGTTGTGGTAGTTTCCCAGTCGCCTTGTTACAATCCTCCGCTCGTGAGGTATTTCCATGAACGCGACCCTCGACGCTCCCAACATGGGCCGCAAGAAGACCGCCAAACCCTCGAAGACGGTCCGCATTGATGCGGACGTCTACAACAGCTCGTTGATCGTCGCTGGTTTCGAGGGGAAAGACCTGGGCGAGTACATCAGCGATGTGCTCCGTCTGTTGGTCGAGAAGGCGCTTCTCACGCACGCTCGGAGGTGGTCGACGCCGAGGAGCACCCCCCGAAGCGATGACGGAGAAGCAATGGATAGTATCTGGATGGCTTACGCCACCACGTTCGGATGGGCGATCGTCGGGGCTATCTCGATGGCCCTGGGCAACATCATCGTGCTGCGGGTGTTCGACCTTTCCACGCCAAACGTCGATGAATGGGAGCTAATCAAACAGGGCAACATCCCGATCGCCATCGTGTTCGCGAGCATGATCCTCGCGCTGGGCTACGTCATCGGATCTTGCGTCCGCCCCTAACCACGGAGGGTTTCCGATGATTTCGCCCAGGTCATTGCTCGCCGTCGTCTTCCTCGCCTCGCCTGCATTCGCGCAAACCAAGCCGGCCCCGGCTCCCAGGTCGTCGCCCTCGCCCGTACCGTCCGCTCCGACCCAGCCGCTTGCGCCGAAGGGCTATCGCCTGACGCGAACCGATGGCAGCGTCTACCTGATCAAGGATTGGTTGAAGCAAGGTAGCTTCTTCGTCACCACGGACGACAAGAACAAGACGACGCAACATCTGGTCTCATCCGTCGCGTCCATCGAGCCGCTGGATGATGAGGAGTACAAGGAAGCGGCGGCCTCATACACGCCACCGGCCACCAGCGTCGGCGGCCGGCGAACCGCCCGCACTTCCGCCCCTTCCACTTCTCGTACCAGGGCCCGCAAGCGCCCTCCCGACTACTGGCCCGACGTCCCGCTCTATCTCTACGGCGGTTTCGTGGGCGGCACGGGCGGAACCCATGTTGGGCCACGAGGCGGGATCTACCATTACAGCGCCAGTGGCAACAAGGTTTACCATAAGCGTTAATGAGATGGAGCACGCCGCCCGCGTTCGAGCGGGCGACGTGCTCCCAGATTGCGAGGGGAAGAGGGGCCGCGCCGATGGCTGATGTTTCGATCACCGGCCCCCGATCCGTCATCCGATAATGGCTGTTATGGTCATTTGCTTCGGATCATGCCGCCGGGAGGGGTTGCGAGGGCGCGAACCCACCCGAAAAAAAATGAAAGTGGCGTGATTTCCCGACGCGCCCGCGTTGCGTCGAGTGGGACCTGCCGGACACGCCCTGCCGCGTCACTCGAATCGGAGGGCTTCGATGGGATCGAGCCGCGAGGCTTTCCAGGCGGGATAATAGCCGAAGACGACCCCGACGGTGGCGGACACCGACACCGAGGCGACGATGGCCACCATCGAGGTTTCGGTCGGCCAGGACGCCAGGAGCCGGGCCAGGACCGAGGCGCTCCGGCCGGCGGCGATCCCGACGGCGCCCCCGAGGAGGCAGAGGACGACGGCCTCGACGAGGAACTGGCGGAGGATGTCGCGCGGCCGGGCCCCGACGGCCATCCGCAAGCCGATCTCGCGGTAGCGCTCTGTGACGGTCACGAGCATGATGTTCATGATCCCGATCCCGCCGACCAGGAGCGAGATCAAGGACACGCACAGCAGGAGCCCGGCGACCAGCCCCACCGTCCCCTTGACGGCCTGGACGACCTCGGTGAAGTCGCGGACGGCGAAGTCGGCCGGCCCGCCGGGGGCGACGTGGTGCCGCTCGCGGAGCAGGCCGGTGATCTGGCCCATCGCGGCCGGGATCTCGTCGGTCGACAGGGCGCGGACCAGGATCGAGTCGACGTTGGAATACCGCTCCAGTTTCGGCGTGTCGACCGCCTGCGTGGCCGAGGGCTTGACGAACAGGTTGCCGCCCCCGCCCGGGTAGCGTCGGGCCGTCGGCGAGGCGCGGGGGGCCGGCCCGGTCGGGGCCGGCTCGGGGGTCGAGGCCCCGGACGAGCTGATCCGGTAGCGGACGGTGGTCCAGGGGGCGACCAGGATGTCGTCCTGGTCCTCGCCGACGATGTCGGCCCCCTTGCGGCCCAGGACCCCGACGACCCGGAGCGGGACGTCGGCCACGGTCACCTCCCGGCCGACCGGCGACTCGTCGCCGAACAGCTCGCGGGCGATCGTGTGGCCGAGCAGGCAGACCATCCCCACGTCGCGGACGTCGCGGTCGGTGAACGACGCCCCTTCGGCCAGCTCCTCCCACTGCCGGACCCGGAGGTAGGCCGGCGTCGACCCGATGAACGTCCCGGGGACCCAGTTCCGGTTGCCCCGGACCACCTGCCGACGGGTGAAGACCAGGGGGGCCAGGCTGTCGACGCTCGGGCATTCGTGGAGGATCGACTCGGCGTCCTCGGGCGTCAGGGTCTTGATGCTGCCGCTGCCCAGGCTCACGCCGTTCCGCGACGCGGCCCCGGCCTGGATCACGATGTTGTCGACGCCGGTCTTGGTCAACAGGGCGCGGATCGAGGTCCAGGCGCCGGTGCCGATCTCGGCGATGGCCAGGAGCGACCCGACGCCGATGACGATCCCCAGGGTCGTCAGGGCCGAGCGGAGGACGTTCCGGCGGAGCGAGTTCACCGCCGTCGCCACGGTCCGGACCAGGGCGCGGGCCTCGCCCATCGGGCCGGGGCGCGGGGCGGCCGTCGGGGCGGGCGCGGCGAGACTCGAAGGGGCCTTGGCGGACGTCGGCCCGCCGGCGGCGGGCTCGTCGTCGAAGACCTGGCCGTCGCGCATCCGGATGGTCCGGTCGGCGTGGGCGGCGACGGTCGGGTCGTGGGTGACGAGCAGGATCGTCAGGCCGTCTTCCCGGTTGAGCTGGCGGAAGATCGCGAGGATCTCCTCGCCGGTCCGCGAGTCGAGGTTGCCGGTCGGCTCGTCGGCGATCAGGAGTTCGCAGCGGTTGACGAGCGACCGGGCGATGGCCACGCGCTGCTGCTCGCCGCCGGACAGCTTCGAGGGCTGATGGTCCATCCGGTCGCCCAGGCCGACCCGGCGGAGCAGCTCCTCGGCCCGGGCCCGGCACTGGCGGTCGGACATCCCGCGCGGGGCGTAGGCCAGCGGCATCAGGACGTTTTCCAGCGCCGTCAGCCGGGGGAGCAGATTGAAGTTTTGGAAGACGAACCCGGTGTGCCGGCCCCGGAGCCAGGCGCGGTCGACGTCGCCGAGGCCGGCGACGTCGCGGCCGTCGTGCCAGTACCGGCCGGCGGTCGGGCGGTCGAGCGAGCCCAGGAGGTTGATCAGGGTCGTCTTGCCCGAGCCCGAGGCCCCCATCAGGGCCACCATCTCGCCCCGGCCGATCGCCAGCGACACCCCCTTGAGCACCGGGACGGCGATCGACCCGCGATGGTAAACCTTCTCGACGTCTTCGAGCCTGATGAAATCCACGGTCGCCCCCCTCTTGCTTCGATCCCGCGCCGGCCCGCTGGCGAACTTACCGATCATCGGGCAATTTCAGAGGTCGGATTCCCGATTGCAGACCTTCCGGGAAGCTATCCGGGATGGGAAATGGTTCATGGTCGATGGGTTATGGCCGAAGACCGGGAAGACAGACGAGATCGCGTCCGGGGAATTCCCGGCTTTTTCTTACCCATCAACCATCGACCATTTATCATAACCCCTCGCGGTTCCTGGAGAATGTTTCCGGATAGCCTCTGAAATCTGCGATCAGGACTTCGCGTTACTTCTTGTCCGTCCAGGTGTGGGGGAGGATCGAGAGGGCGTCGCCGTCGTTGCCGACCTCGGTGGCGCCGATGACGACCTCGGTCCCTTCGCCGAGGCCCCGGCCGTCGACCTCGGTGATGACGCCGTCGGAGAGTCCGGGGCGGACCTTGATCGGCCGGACGAACTCGCCCTGCTTGGCCCAGAGGGTCGCCTCGGGCTTGTCGGCCCGCGCCGGCCCTTCGCCGGGCGAGGCGGCCCGGCGGCGGAGCGACTGGGCGTATTCGTCGCGGGCCTCGGGGGCGACCCGCCCCGGCTTGGGCTGCCATCGGAGGGCGGCGTTGGACACGAGCAGGACGCTCCGCCGCGCCTCGACCTCGAACTCCAGGCGGGCCGTCAGGTAGGGGAGGAGCTTGCCCCCGGGGTTCTCGACGGCGACGACGACCGTGTAGGTCACCACGTTCGACGTCATCGCCGCGTTCAGGCGGATCTGGGCGACCTTGCCATCGAAGGCCTGCCCGGGCAGGGCGCCGACGGTGAACCGGACCGATTGCCCCGGGTGGATCGAGCCGATGTCGTTCTCGTTGACCGACGACCAGATCTCCATCCGGCTGAGGTCCTTGGCGATCAGGAACAGGGTGGCCGCCCCCGGGGTCGGGCCGACGGTCTGGCCGACGTTGATCCGGCGGTCGAGGACGACCCCCTTGACGGGCGAGCGGATCGTGGTGTACCCGAGGTTGACGGTCGCTTCCTCCAGGTCGGCCTTCGCGACGACCAGGGCGCTTTCGCTGATCGCCACGGCCGCGCGAGCCGATTCGAACCCCCCTTGGGAGGAGTCGATCTCTTGCTGGGCGACGAAGCCGGACCTCTTGTCATTGAGCCGGCGGGCCCGGTCCAGTTCGAGCCCGGCCTGCTTGAGCTTGGCCTTCGCCTGCTCGATGTCGGCCTCGGCCTTGGCGACGCTCCCGCGAGCCTGGTCGACCCGGGTTCGGAACAGCGACGGGTCGAGCCGCGCCAGGACCGTCCCCGGCTCGACGGCCGAGCCATAGCTGATCGGCCGGTCCGGGTCGCCGAAGTCGCGGACCTGGCCGGCGACCTGGGCGTCGACGTCGACGACCTGCTCCGGCTCCATCGTCCCCGTGGCGTTGATCGTGGCCCGGAGGTCCCCCCGCTTGATCGCGACGGTCCGGTAGACCACCTTCTGCGCCCGGGCGTCCGCCCAGTACCAGACACCCAGGGCACCGCCGCCCCAGAGCAAGGCCATCACCAGCAGGAGCTTCTTCATCGTCCGTCGTCCCGAGGGCAGGAGGTCGTGGAGCGTGGAGCGTGGGATCAATGTGGCACGTGCTTGGCTTCCCTTGGAATTTGCTAACCACCGACCACAGACCACTCCCCCACGATATGGCCGAGGGCAAAAAGCAGGGCGGCGATCAGGGCCGGAGCGAGCCGAGGGTCAGGGGGATGTCCTCGACGACCCGGCCGTCCTGGAGGCGGATGATCCGGTCGCCGACGTCGAAATAGGCTTCGTCGTGGCTGATGACCAGCAAGGTCTTGCCGGCGGCCTTCCACTCGGGGAGGAGTTCTCGGTAGAAGGCCCGCTTGAACCGGGGGTCCTGGTTGGCGGCCCACTCGTCGAAGATGCAGACGGGGCGGTCTTCGAGGATCGCCCCGAGCAGGGCCAGCCGCCGCCTCTGGCCTTGCGACAGGTCGACGGTCGAGAACCGGCGGTCGCGGAGCGAGACCTTGTCGGCGAGTTCGAGGCGGGCGAGGCCGTCGCGGGCCCGGTCGACGAGCCCGGGGGAGGCGAGGCCGAGGAGATCGGGGAACAGGTGGCCGTCGGCGAAGACCAGGGAAAAGAGCTGGCGGTAGGCCTCGCGGCCGGCGGCGTCGACGTCGAGTCCGTCGACCCGGACCGCGCCGGAGTCGGGGGCGTACAGGCCGGCGAGCAGCTTGACCAGCGTGGTCTTGCCGCTGCCGTTGCCGCCGGCCAGGATTACCAGCTCTCCCCGGCGGAGCAGGAGGTCGACCGGGCCGATCCCGAACCCCTGGCCGTCGCCGTCGCCCTCATAAGCGAAGGCCACGCCGTCGAGTTCGACCGACTCGGCCAGAGTCGGCCGGGCCGGGCGGGGCTCGGCGCCCTCGCCCTCGCCCTCGCCCTCGCCGTCGCGCTCCAGGTGGGGCAACAGTTGCTCGATCCGGAGCGTCGAGGCCCGGGCCCGGCCCAGGATCGGCAGCCAGGTCAGGATCACGTCGAGCGGCGAGTTCAGGTACAGGACGACCAGGACGACGGCGAGCGTCTTCGGACGGTCGATCGCGTGGAGCCCGGGCAGGACGAACAGGACCAGGCCGATGAAGGCGAAGAACATGACCTGGCTCCACCCTTCGCCGATCGCGAAGAAGGTCAGGCCGCTCGACGTGAGGTCGCGGACCGCCGCGGCGTCGGGCTCCAGCCGCTCGTCGAGGTAGGCCCCGCGCCGCCCTCGGTGGAGCTTCAATTCGCGGAACCCGTCGATCAGGGTCCGGAAGTGGCCGACCAGGGCGACTTGCCGGGCGCGGGCGGCCCGGAGCCGCCGGACCCCTCGGGACGAGAGGGCGGTGAACGCCGCGATCGCCGCCACGGCGAAGACGACCCCGAACGACAAGAGGGTCGGCGACAGCCAGCCGACGTAGGCCACGCACGCCAGCACGATCGGCCCGTTGATGCAAAGCTGCGGGACCCCGACCAGGGCGTTGGCGATCAGGACGATGTCCTCGGTCAGGACGGTGAGGATGGCCGAGCGGTCCATCGCCTCGAAGGCCCGCAGCGGCAACGCCAGGATGCGCCGGACGAGGTGCCGGGTCAGCTCGTTGACCGCCCCCTGCCCCAGCCGGACCATGCCCGCCTGCGCCGCCACCCGCGCCAACCCGGCGACCGCGCAGAGCCCGGCGAAGGCCCAGGCCCGCCCGGCGTCCGAGGGCGCGGCGCGGCCCATCTCGGCCTGGATCAGCGCGATCAGGCCAACGCTGGCGCCGCCGCCGACGACGCCGGCGACCACCGAGACCAGGACGACCCTCTTCGAGGATCGCGACAGGAACCGCAGCAGCGGGATCAAACCGGGCCCCCTGGCGTGGTCGAAGGTGCCTCACGCATCGCCGACGCCCCCTTCGGCCGCGAGGTCGCCCAGGAGCGAGTCGAGGTCGTCGTCATCCAGCTCGTCGAGGCCCGCCGCCGGGTCGCCCTCGCCGTCGTCCCACTGGTCGAGCAGCCGCTTCCGCTCGCCCTCGGTCAGCATCGGCAGCTCGCCGACGGGCAGGTCGGGCCGGGCCTCGGCCCCTTCCAGGAGGGTCCGGAAGTGGCCGAGCATTCGGTCGACCGTCGCGGCGTCGAACAGGTCGGTGCTGTACTCCATCGTCAGCTTCAGGCCGTCGACCATCTCGATCGCGAACAAGGTCAGGTCGAACTTCGACGTCCCGCTGACGGCGTCGAGCGGGCTCAAGATCAGGTCGGGCGACCGGAGCGCCGGCAACGGGGCGTTCTGGAGGGCGAACATCACCTGGAACAGCGGGGCCCGGGTCGCGTCGCGGTCGGGCTGGAGGGCCTCGACGAGCCGCTCGAACGGCAGATCCTGGTGCGAATACGACTCCAACGCCGTTGCCCGGGTCCGGGCGAGTAGTTCGCGGAAGCTGGGGTCGCCCCGGAGGTCGGCCCGGAGGACCAGGGTGTTGACGAAGAAGCCGATCAAGCCTTCCAGCTCGGCGCGGGTCCGCCCGGCGTTGGGCGACCCCACGGCGAAGTCGTCCTGGCCGGAATAGCGGTGCAACAAGACCTGGAAGGCGGCCAGGAGCGTCATGTAGACGGTCGCCCCTTCCTGGCGGGCCAGCTTCCGGGCCCCGTCGAGCGTGGCCTTCGGGAGGACCACGGTCCGCTCGCCGCCCCGGCCGGTCGCCGCCGCTCGGGGCCGGTCGGCGGGGATCTCCAGGGTCGGGACCTTGGCCAGCTTCGCCGACCAGTAGTCGAGCTGCCGTTGGAGGACGTCCCCCCGGAGCCAATCCCGCTGCCAGGCCGCGTAGTCGGCGTACTGGAGCGGCGGCTCGGGGAGCGGCGAGGGCTCGCCGTCGCGGGACGCCTCGTAGAGCGCCGAAACCTCGCGGATCAGGACGCCGATCGACCAGCCGTCGGAGACGATGTGGTGCATCGTCACCTGGACGACGTGCTCGCGCCCGCCGAGCTTGAGCAGCCCGGCGCGGATCAGCGGGCCCCGGGCCAGATCGAACGGCCGCTCGGCCTCCTCCCGGACCCGCCGGAGGGCTTCGGCCTCGCGATCGGCCGGGTCGACCCCGGTCAGGTCGGCGACGGCCATCGTCAGGTCGACCCCGTCGGCGACGACCTGGCGGGGGATGCCCCCCTCGGCGGCGAAGGTCGTCCGCAAGACCTCGTGGCGGCGGACGACCTCGCGGATCGCCCGTTCCAGGGCCCCGACGTCGAGGTCGCCGACGAGCCGGACGGCCGTGGGGATGTTGTACAGCGCCTGCCCCGGCCCGAGCTGGTCGAGGAACCAGAGTCGTTGCTGGGCGAACGACGCGGGCAACGGCCCGTCGCGGTCGACCCGCCCGATCGGCGGGGCCGGCGCCACCGACGACCCGTCGGCCAGGGCCGCCTCGACGAGCCTCGCCAGCCGGGCCACCGTGGCGTCGTCGATGAAGTCCTTCAAGGAGGGCTCGACCCCGAAGGCCTGGCGGAGCCGGGCGATGAGCTGGATCGCCATCAGCGAATGGCCGCCGACCTCGAAGAAGTTGTCCTTGGCCCCGATCCGGTCGGCCGCCAGCAACTCGGCCCAGAGGCTGGCCACGGCCTCCTCGATCGGCCCCCGGGGGGGGACGTAGTCGTCGCCGGGGGCCCGCCGGGCCTGGCCGGGGTCGGGCAGGGCCTTGCGGTCGAGCTTGCCGTTGGGGGTCAGGGGCAAGGCTTCGAGGGGGACGAAGGCCGCCGGGACCATGTACTCGGGCAGGCTCGCCAGGAGGTGCCGCCTCAGCTCGCCGGGGGTGGGCAACGTCTCGACGTCGCGGGGGACGACGTAGCCGACCAGGCCGGTCTCGCCGGCGGCGTCCACCCGGGCGGCGACGGCGGCCTCGCGGACCCCGGGATGGGCGGCGAGGGCGGCCTCGACCTCGCCCAGCTCGATCCGGAAGCCGCGGACCTTGACCTGATGGTCGACCCGCCCCAGGCATTCGAGCGACCCGTCGGGCCGCCACCGGGCCAGGTCGCCCGTCCGGTAGATCCGCCCGCCGGGCGTCGCGCCGAACGGGTCCGGGAGGAACCGCTCGGCCGTCAAGGCCGGGCGGCGGAGGTAGCCCCGGGCCAGGCCGGCGCCGCCGATGTACAGCTCGCCGGGGACGCCCGCCGGGACCGGCCGGGACCGCTTGTCGAGGACGTAAAGCTGGGTGTTGCCGATCGGCCGGCCGATCGAGACCGGCCCTTCGCCCGGTTCGACCCGCCAGGTCGACGACCAGATGGTGGTCTCGGTCGGCCCGTACAGGTTCCAGGCGGCCTTGCCCTTGTCGACCAGGCGGTCGGCCAGGGCCCGGGGCATCGCCTCGCCGCCGCACAGCAAGGTCAGGCCGGGCTTGCCATCCCAGCCCGCGTCCAGGAGCATCCGCCAGGTGGCCGGCGTCGCCTGGAGGAACGTGATCGCGGGATCGGCCAATCGATCGAGGAGCCGGGCGCCGTCGGCCGCCACGTCGCGCCCGACCAGCTCGACCCGCGCCCCCACGACCAGCGGGAGGAAGATTTCCAGGGCCGCGATGTCGAACGACAGCGTGGTCACGGCCAGCAGGGCGTCGGACCCGGCCATCGCCAGTTGCTGGCGCATCGACCGGAGGAAGTTCGCCAGCGCCCCGTGGCCGACCTGGACCCCCTTGGGCTTGCCGGTCGATCCCGAGGTGTAGATGACGTAGGCCAGGTTCTCCGGGGCCACGGCCACGCCGGGGGCCTCGGCCGCCCCTTCGCCGAGGTCTTCCCGATCGGCGTCGAGGCAAAGGACCCGGAAGTCGCCGCCCGGCAGGCGATCGCGGCGGGCTTGCTCGGTGACGAGGACCGGCATCCGGGCGTCGTCGACCATGTAGGCGATCCGGGCCCCCGGCAAGTCCGGGTCGAGCGGCACGTAGGCCCCGCCGGCCTTGAGCACGCCGAGCAGGCCGACCACCAGGTCCGGCGACCGGCCGACGCACAGGCCGACCAGGACGTCCGGGCCGACGCCCAGCGCCCGGAGCCGGCGGGCCAGGCGGTTGGCCCGGGCGTCCAGCTCGGCGTAGGTCAACGAACCCCCCTCGGCCGACGACACCGCGACCGCGCCGGGGGTCCGGGCGGCCTGGGCCTCGAACATCCGGTGGACCAGGGGCGGCGGCGGGTTCCGGCCGGCCGACCCTTTCTCGCGGAGGAGCCGGGCGACCAGGGCGCGTTTCTGGTCCTGGGTCGGCGCGGTGGGCCTCTCCTCGATGCTGCTCATGCCTTGCTCCCGGGGCCGCGCGGTCGGCGCAGCTCCTCGTAAAGGGAGTCGATCTCTCGTTCCGAAAGATGATCGAGGTCCCGGTGGTCGATCGCTTCGCCGGCCGCGTCCCATCGCCCGAGGAGCATGTCGTGCTCGGCGTCGGCCAGCATCGGCAGGTCGGCGAGCTTCCGGTCGGGGTCGTCGACCATGCTCGTCAGGAGGTTGCGGAGGTGGTCGAGCCTCAGGTCGACCCCTTCGGCGTCGAACCGGCGGTCGTCGTGGCCGATCCGGAGCCGGAGCCGCTCGCCGGGGATCGCCACCACGGTCAAGGGGTAGTGCGTCCGCTCCCGATAGCGGGCCGCCTCGATCCCCAGGCGGCCGGCCCGGTCGAGGAGGCCGGAGTCGTACGGGAGGTTCTGGACGACCAGGATGCTCTCGAACAGCGGCCGGCCGCGCGGGACCTCGCTCCACGCCTGGATCTGCGGCAGCGGGGTCGTCTCGTGGCGACGCCCTTCGGCCATCCCGGCCTGGAGGTCGCGGAGCCAGGGGATCAGGTCCGCGTCCTCGTCGACCGCGACCCGGGCCGGCAGGGTGTTGATGAACAGGCCGACCATGGTCTCGACGCCCGCCAGCTCGGCCGGCCGGCCCGAGACGGTGACGCCGAACGCGACGTCGCCCCGCCCGCTGTACCGGGCCAGGAGCAAGGCCCACGCCCCCTGGACCAGCGTCCCCAGGGTGACCCGGCCCCGCCTGGCCAGGGCGACCAGGCCGGCCGTGGTCGCGGCGGACAGGGCCAGCTCCCGCTCACCGATCGAGCCCGGGGCCCCGCCCGCGGCCGGTCCGAGGCCGCCGATCGGCGTGGCCTCGGCGAAGCCGGCCAGGGCCCGCCTCCAGAAGCGTTCGGCCGGCGCCCGGTCCTGCTCGCCGAGCCAGCGGACGTAGTCGCGGAACGGCCGGGTCGGCGGCAAGCTGGCCTCGGCCCCCCGGCGGATCGCCTCGTACAGGTCGATCAGCTCGCCGAGCAGGACCGACAGGCACCAGCCGTCGACGATGACGTGGTGGACGCTCCAGGCGAGCTGGTGGACGCCGTCGGCCAGGCGGAACAGGGCCACCCGCATGAGCGGGGGCCACGACGGCACGAATCCGATCCGGCGGTCGCGGGCCAGGAAATCGGCCAGCCGCCGCTCCTGCTCGGCCGGGGTCGAGTCGCGCCAGTCCTCCACCGCCAACGGCGGCTCGGCCCGCCGGCGGACGACCTGGAACGGCCGGCCCGAGTCGGACCAGTGGATCGTCGACCGGAGCGCCGGGTGGCGGGCGACCAGGCGGTTCCAGGCCTCGGCGAAGCTCGGCGGGTCGAGCGGGCCGCGGATTCGACACAGGAACTGCTCGACGTAGGCCCCGCCGTCGCCGTCGGCCAGCGAGTGGAACAGCATCCCTTCCTGGACCGGGGTGAGCGGGTACAGGTCCTCGACCTCGCCTTCGGCCGCCAGCTCGCGGGCGACCGCCCCGGGGTCGACCCCTTCCGGCGCCAGGGCGAACGGGGCGTCGGCGGCGACCTCCGCCGTCGAGGGCGCCGGCCCCGGCCCGGCGGCGGCGGCCAGCTCGGCGATGGTCGGGTGCCGGAACAGGTGGATCGGGCTGAGCCGGAGCCCTTGCTCGCGGGCCCGGGAGATCATCTGGACGCCGAGGATCGAGTCGATCCCGATCTCGAAGAAGTTGTCGTGGATGCCGATGTGGTTGTGGCCCAGGAGGTCCACCGTGATCCGGGCCAGCGTCGCCTCGGCGGCGTTCCGGGGCGGGGCCGACGGCGGCCCGTCCTCGCCCGGGTGGTCGGCGGCGCCGGGGTCGGGCAAGGCCGAGCGGTCGACCTTGCCGTTGGGCGACAGCGGCAGGCGGTCGAGCAGGACGAACGCCGCCGGGACCATCACGTCGGGCAGGCTCCCCTTGAGCCCCCGGCGGAGGTCGGCGGTCGACGGCTCGGGCCCGGCGATCGGGACCACGTAGGCGACCAGCCGGCGGGCCCCGCCCGGCCCTTCGGGGGCGACGACGACGGCGTCGCGCGCCAGGCCGAGCCGGAGCAACGCCGCCTCGACCTCGCCCAGCTCGATCCGGTGCCCCCGGACCTTGACCTGGCCGTCGGCCCGGCCCAGCAGCTCCACCTGCCCCCCGGCCGACCACCGGGCCCGGTCGCCGGTCCGGTAGAGCCGCCCGCCGGCCGGGCCGAACGGGTCGGGGACGAACCGGAGGGCCGTCCGCCCCGGGTCGCCGACGTACCCCCGCGCCACGCCGGCGCCGCCGATGAACAGCTCGCCGGCCACGCCCGCCGGGACCGGCTCCAGCCGCCGGTCCAGGACGTACAGCCGCGTCCCGGCGATCGGCCGGCCGACCGGCACCGGGCCGTCGCCGGGCGGCGGCGGCCCTTCATAATAGCTGCTGTCGACCGTCGCCTCGGTCAGGCCGTAGGAGTTGAGGACCCGGCCGGTCGGCCCGAGGAGGTCGCGGAGCCGGCCGTAGAGCCCCCCCCGGAGCAGGTCCGAGCCCACCGCCAGGACCCGGAGGTCGGGCAACCCCCGGCCGTCGCGCCCCAGCTCGTCGGCCAGGCCCGAGGCCGCCGCCGGCACCAGCTCGGCGCAGCCGACCCGCTCGCGGCGGAACAGGTCGAGCAACGCCGGCGGGTCGAGCAGCGTCTCGCGAGCCGCCGACACCAGCGACCCGCCGGTCCCCAGCGCCCGGGCGACGTCGCCGGTGAACACGTCGAAGGCGAACCCGGCCGCCTGGAGGTGCGGGATCGGCCGCCCCGCCAGGTCGTAGGCCCCGGCCCAGGCCGAAGCGACGGCCGCCAGCGTGGCATGCTCGACCGCGACCCCCTTGGGCCGGCCGGTCGAGCCCGACGTGAAGATCACGTAGGCCAGATTCGACCCCGCGACCTCGACGTCGGGGTTCCCCCCGTCCGGCCCGCTCGGCTCGATCGCCGCGACCTCGACGCCCGCCCCCGGCAAGCGGTCGCGCGTCGACTCGTCGACCAGGACCAGGGCCGGCCGGGCGTCTTCGAGGATCGCCGCGATCCGGTCGCGCGGGTGCTCGGGGTCGATCGGCAGGTACGCCGCGCCCGCCTTGAGGATGCCCAGGAGGCCCACCACCATCGACGGCGACCGGCCCACGCACAGGCCGACCACCGCCTCGGGCCCGACCCCCCGCGCGATCAAGGACCGGGCCAGCCGGTTGGCCCCGGCGTTCACCTCGGCATAGGTGAGCCGGACCTCGCCGAAGGCCAGGGCCTCGGCGTCGGGCGTCCGCAGGGCGTGGGCCTCGAACCGCTGATGGAGCCACCCGCCCGCGATCCCGGCGGCCGGGCCCGGGGCCCACGTTTCGAGGATCTGCCGACGCTCGGGGCCGGAAAGCAGGGGAAAGGCCGAGACGGGGCCCGACGGGTCGGCGACGATCCCCCGGAGCAGGGTTTCGAAGTGGCCGGCGAGGCGGTCGATCGTCGCCGGGTCGAACAGGTCGGTGCTGTATTCGAAGGCCAGGGCCAGGCCGTCGCCGTCGCGGGCGGTCATCAGGGTCAGGTCGAACAGCGAGGCCCCCTTGTCGACCACCAGCGATTCCAGGGGCAGGCCCTCCAGCTCCATCATCGGGCCGGCGGCCGACAGGGCGAACGGCGTCAGGCCGCGGTCGTCGAGCCGCTGGGCCTTCTGGTGGATGTACGACGCGGCGAACAGCGGGGTCCGGCCCGGGTCGGGCCGGGGCTGGAGCCGTTCGGCCATCAGGTGGTACGGGAAGTCCTGGTGCTCCAGGGCCCCGACCACCGCCCGACGGGCCCGGGCGAGGGCCTCGTCGAAGCTCGGGTCGCCCGCCAGGTCGACCCGCATCGGCAGCATGTTGACGAAGTAGCCGACCACGTCCTCGAACCCCGGCCGCGACCGGCCCGCCACCGGCGAGCCGACGACCACCTCGTCCTGGCCGCTCACCCGGGCCAGCAAGGCCCCGAACGCCGCCAGCAAGGTCGTATAAAGGCTCGACCCCCGCGACTCGCCCAGCCCGACGATCGCCCGGGTCAGATCGGGGTCGAGCCCGTAGTGCCGGACCGCCCCCCGATAGCTCCGGACGGCGGGGCGGGGGTGGTCGGTGGGCAGGTCCAGGGTCGGCAGAGGCCCGGCGAGCTGGTCGCGCCAGTAGTCCCATTGCCGGGCCCCCTCGGGGCCGGCCAGGAAGTCGTCCTGCCAGCGGATGAAGTCGGCGTAGCCGAGCCGGAGCGGTGGCAGGTCGGCCCCTTCGCCGTCCAGCTCGGCCCGGTAGGCCCGGCCGAACTCGTCGAGCAGGACGGCCGTCGACCAGAAGTCGCCGATGGCGTGGTGGAAGACCAGGAGCAGGACGTGATCCGTCGCCGACCGGGTCAGGAGGTGGAGCCGGAACAGCGGGCCGGCTTCGAGGTCGAACGGCCGCCGGGCCAGCTCGCCGAGCCGGGCCTCGATCGCCCGGTCGTCGAGGCCGGCGGCGTCCTCGACGGGGAACCACTCGGCCGATCGGGCGAGGAACCCGGCGGCCCCCGCGACCCGGACCGCCGGCTTGCCCCCCTCCAGGGCGAACGTCGACCGGAGCGACTCCTGGCGGGCCGCGACCCGCCCCAGGGCCCGGCGGACGGCCTCGACGTCGATCCCGGCCCGGACCCGCGCCGCCCCGGCGAGGTTGTACGCCGCGCCCGTCGGCTCGAACTGGTGGGCGTACCAGAGCATCTGCTGGCCCGCCGAGGGACGGCGGACCTCGGCGGCCCCGGCCTCGATGGCCCTCGGCCCCGGCGCCGCGACGGGGCCCGGGTCGGACCACCCTTCGGCCGCCCGGTCGGCCAGCTCGCGGAGGCTCGGCCCCTGGAGCAGGACCGAGAGCGGCAGGACCGGGCCGAACTCGGCCTCGATCCCCCCCCTCAACTCCATCGCCAGGAGCGAGTCGAGCCCGAACGTCAGGAGCGGCCGGTCCGGCTCGACCCGGTCCTCGGGCAGCTTCAGGACCCGGGCGACGTGCCCCCGGAACCCCGCCAGCAACCGCCCGCGCCGCTCGTCGACCGACAGCCGGCCCAGCTCGTCGCCCAGGGGATTCGCCCCCGGCTCCCGGGGTTCCCGCCCCATCCGGTCGAGGAGCCGGCCCCGACCGTGGCGGTCGTGGAGGGCCTTGAAGGTCGACCATTCGACGTCGGCGACGATCGCCTGGGCGACCCCGAGGCTCGCCAGGTCGTCCAGGGCGTCGAGCGCCGCGTCGGCCCGGAGCGGCTTGAGGCCGAGCAGGGCCAGCGACCGGCCGCGATCGCCCGAGGCGGCCATCCCGCCGTCGGCCCACGGGCCCCAGTTCACGGCCAGGGCCGGCAGGCCCTCGGCCCGGCGGGCGTGGGCCGTGGCGTCGAGGAAGGCGTTGGCCGCCGCGTAGTCGACCAGCCGGGCCGAGCCCCAGGCCGAGGCGATCGATGAGAACAGGACGAAGAAGTCGAGCGGAAGCCCGCGCGACAGGTCGTCGAGGACCCGGGTCCCGGCCACCTTGGGCCGGAGCGTCGCCTGGAGCCGGGCCCCGTCCAGGTCGGCCAAGGGCCGGGGCTCGACCACGCCGGCGGCGTGGACGATGCCCGTCATCGGCGGCCAGTCGCGGCGGAGCCGGTCGAACAGCGCGGCCATCCCGGCCGGGTCGGCCACGTCCACCGAGGCCGCCAGCACGGTGGCCCCCCGATCTTCGAGGCCCGCGATCGCCGCGACCCGGGCGCGGGCGGGATGCCCTTCGGCCAGGGTCGACCAGCTCGCGCGGTCGGGCAGCGGGTTCCGGCCCACCAGGACCAGCCGCCGGGCCCCGCGATCGACCAGCCGCCGGGCCACCAGCAACCCCAGGTCGCCCAGGCCGCCGGTGATCAGGTAGGTCCCGCCCGGCCGGACGACCAGCCCCGCGCCCGCGGCCGTCGGGCCTTCGACCACGACCAGCCGGGACGCGAAGGCCGCCCCGCGCCGGAAGGCGACCTCGTCTTCGCCGTCGGGGTCGCCGACCGCCCCGAGCAGGGCGTCGAGGTCGCCGAGGGGCCGGGCCGGGTCGAGGTCGACCAGCCCCCCCCAGGTCTCGGGCTGTTCGCGGGCGAGCGACCGGCCCAGGCCCCAGAAGGTCGCCTGGACGGCCGAGACCGGGCCCGGCTCGCCGTCGACCGGCTGGCCCCCCCGGGTCACGATCCAGAGCCGGGGCTTCGGCCCGGGCCCTTGCCCGAGGGCCCGGGCCAGGTCGAGGATCGCGCCGGAGGCCCGGGCCAACGCCTCGTCGTCGCCGATCGCCAGGTCCAGGGGGGCCAGGTGGACCACCCCCCGGAGGTCGCGACCGGCGGCGACGGCCGGCGCGGCCGCCTCGGGAGTGACGACGGTACCCGTCCCCCCCCGGGCCTCGATCCGCGCGAGCAGGGCGTCGGCCTCGGCCCCGGGCCGGCCGACGATCAGCCAGGGCCCGCCGAGGTCGGTTGGATCACCGCCCGCCCCCGCCCGCGGCTCCCAGCGGGTTCGATAGTAGGGCCCGCGCGGGGCGTCGGGCTCGGGCGCGAGGCCGGCGACCGTCGGGGCCGCGTGGCCGAGGGTCGGGGCGGGCGTGGCCTCGCCGTCGTCGAACCAGGCCCGCTCGCGTTGCCAGGGGTAGGAGGGGAGGCGGACGCATCGGCCGGGCGGGTTGACCTCCGCCCAGGCCGGGTCGAACCCCCGGGCGTAGAGCCGGGCGACCGACCGGAGCGGCGTCGACGGGCCCATCTTCCCCCGCTCCAGCGACGGCAGGATGAGCCCTTCGCGGCCGGCCGCGTCGAGCCCTTCGGCCATCGGGACGGCCAGGATCGGGTGCGGGCCGACTTCGAGGAACGCCCCGAAGTCGTCGACGGCCAGGCTCGCCACGGCGTCGGCGAACCGGACCGGGTCGCGGACGTTCCGGGCCCAGTAGCCGGCGCCGAGGTCGGCGCCGTCGATGTCCGCGCCGGTGACGGTGGACACGAGCCGGACGCCGGCGGGTTGGGGCCGGATCGCGTCGAGGGCCGCTTCCAGGTCGCGGCGGACGTCGTCCATCGCCGGGGAATGGAAGGCGGAATCGACGTCGAGGAGGCGGGCGAACCGCCCCTCGGCCCGACAGGCGGCGACGAAGGCGCCGACGGCATGAGCGTCGCCCGAGACGACGGTCGAGGTCGGCCCGTTGATCGCGGCGACGGTGATTCGCCCGCCGCCCTCGGCCGCCCGCCGCCGGGCCTCGTCGGCCGACAGGGCGACGGCGGCCGTCAGGCCCCGGCCCGCCGCCCGTTGCATCAGCCGCCCGCGCTCGACCACGACCCGCGCCGCGTCGGCCAGGGTCAGGGCCCCCGCCGCGTGCGCCGCCGCGACCTCGCCCAGGCTGTGGCCGACGATCGCGTCCGGCTCGATCCCCCACGACCGCCAGAGCGCCGCCAGGGCCAACTGGAGGGCGAACTGGACGGGCTGGGCGACGTCGGCCCGCCGGAGCCGCGACGCCTCGCCTTCGGCCGCCAGCTCCGTCCAGGGCGACCAGCCGGTCAGGCAGCGGACCTCCCGGTCGGCCTTCTCGAAGGCGAGCCGGGCCGCCGAGTCGCGGGCGAGGAGGTCGAGCCCGGCGCCCGGCCAGAGCCCCCCCTGCCCCGAGAACACGAACGCCAGCTTCGGCCGTCGCCCCGCGACCTTCCGGCCCTCGAAGGCCGAAGCGTGCCCTTCGCCCCGGCTCGCCGCGTCCAGGGCCGCCGCCAGTTCGTCGCGATCCCCCGCCACCAGGGCCAGCCGGTGGTCGAGGTGCCCCCGGCGGGCGCCCAGGGTGTGGGCCAGGTCGGCCAGGTCGAGGCTCCCCGCCAACGCCCCCCGGTACGACCCCGCCAGCGCCCGCAACGCCGCCGGCGACCCGGCCGACAGCGGGAGGACGCGGGCCCGGGGCTCGTCGGCGACGGCGGCCGGGGCCGGGGCGACGGGCGGGGCCTCTTGCAGGATCACGTGGGCGTTGGTCCCGCCGAACCCGAACGAGCTGACGCCCGCCAGGGCCGGGCCGTCGCCTTCGCCTCGGGGCCAGGCCTCGAAGGCGGACCCAACGCGGAGCGGCCCCGGGCCGTCGAAGGCGTGGGGGTTGGGCGTCTCGTAATTCAGGCTGGCCGGGATCGCCCGGTGGCGGAGGGCCAGGGCCGCCTTGATGAGGCCGGCGACGCCGGCGGCGGCTTCGAGGTGGCCGATGTTGGTCTTGACCGAGCCCAGGACGCACGGCCGGGCCTCGGGCCGGCCTTCGCCCAGGACCGCCCCCAGCGCCGCCAGCTCGATCTGGTCGCCGAGCAAGGTGCCGGTCCCGTGGGCCTCGACGTAGTCGACCCGTCCCGGATCGACCCCGGCGGCGTGGCAGGCGGCGCGGAGGACGGCCTCCTGGCTCGACCGGCTCGGCGCGGTGAGGCCGTTGGTCCGGCCGTCCTGGTTGACGGCCCCGCCCCGGATCAGGCCGTGGATCGGGTCGCCGTCGGCCAGGGCCCGGCCCAGGGGCTTCAGGACGACCACGCCCGCCCCCTCGCCCCGGACGTAGCCGTCGGCCCGGGCGTCGAAGGTCTTGCACCGGCCGTCGGGGGCCAGGAACCCGGCCTTGGCGAAGCCGGCGTCGACCTCGGGGGCCAGGATCAGGTTGACCCCGCCGGCCAGGGCCAGGGTCGATTCGCCGTCCCGGAGGCTCTTGCAGGCGAGCTGGACGGCGACCAGCGACGACGAGCAGGCCGTGTCGATCGCCAGGCTCGGCCCCCGGAAGTCGAAGAAGTACGCCAGCCGGTTGGCCGCGATGCTCGCCGCCCCGCCGGCGACCTGGTAGCCGTCGCGGGCCGCTCCCCGGCCGCTCTGGAGCTGGGCATAGTCCGACGTCGCCACCCCCATGAACGTCCCGACCCCCGACCCCGCCAGCCGCGCCGGGTCCTGCCCGGCGTCGGCCAGGGCTTCCCAGGCCACTTCGAGGAGGAGCCGCTGCTGGGGGTCGATGTAGGCCGCCTCGCGCGGCGAGATCCCGAAGAAGTCGGCGTCGAACCCGTCGACCCGGTCGAGATACCCGGCCCGGCGGAGGAGCCCGTCGGCCCCGCGCCCGCTCGGCGGCGGGCCGACCGCTTCCCGGCCGTCGCGGAGCAGGTCCCAGAACGCTCCCGGGCCGTCGGCGCCGGGGAAGCGGCAGCCGATCCCGATGATCGCGATCGGCTCGCCCGGGTCGGCGACGGGCCGGGGCTCGCCGGCGCCTCGATCCGCCTCGGGCCCGCCCGCCAGGTGCCGGGCCAGGGCGGCGATGGTCGGGTAGTCGTAGGCGATCGTCGGCGGGACCGGCCGGCCGACCCACGCTTCCAGCTCGCCGGCCAGGGTGACGGCCTGGAGCGAGCCGAGCCCGTAGCTGGCCAGGGGGCGGCGGGCGTCGATCGCCTCGGGGCGGACGCCCAGGGGCCCGGCGACCTTGGCCGCCAGCCACCGGCCGATCTCGGCCTCCGATCGCGCGGCGACGGCCGGCCCCGGGGCCGCCCCGGGGCCCGGCGCGGGCGGGGTCGAGGCGCCGTCCCGGCGGGTCCAGGCGGCGACCTCGGCGAGCGTCCCGGCCAGGTACTCGGCCCGGCAGGCATGGCGGCGGACCTTGCCGCTGGAAGTCTTCGGGAGGCTCATCGGCCGGATCAGGCGGATGGCGTGGATGTCCAAATCGTGCTGCTCGGCGACCGCCCGGCGGATCGCGGCGATGGCCTCGTCGCCGCCTTCGCGACGGCTCGACCGCTCGACCTCGGCGACGACGACCAGCCGGTCCGCCCCCTCGACCTCGACCGCGAACGCCGCCGAGCCGCCGACGGCGAGCCCGGGGTGGGCCCGCCCGACCGTGGCTTCGACGTCCTGCGGGTACACGTTCCGCCCCCGGAAGATCATCAGGTCCTTGATCCGCCCGGCGACGAACAGGCCGTCGGGCCCGAGGAACCCGAGGTCGCCGGTCCGGACGAACGGCCCTTCGCCGGAGTCGGCGATCGTGGCCCGGAAGGCCCCCCTGGTGGCCTCGGGGTCGCCCCAGTAACCTTGCGCGACGCTGGGGCCGGACACCCAGATCTCGCCGACCCGCCCCTCGGGCAGGCGGAGCCCGGTGCCCGGGTCGACGATCGCCACGCTGCCCGGCTCGGCGACCCCGCCCGAGCCGACCACCTGGCGGGGCCGGGCGGTCCCGGCCGTGGCCGCGACGACCTCGCCCCGGCCCAGGGCCTCGGCGTCGACGGCCTTGACGGCGGGCGGGCCGGCCCGGCGGCCGGAAACCAAGAGCGTCGCCTCGGCCAGGCCGTAGCACGGGAGGAACGCCCCGGGCCGGAAGCCGGAGTCGGCGAACGCCCGGGCGAACCGATCGAGCGTTTCCGGCCGGACCGGCTCGGCGCCGTTGAACGCCACCGACCATCGGGACAGGTCGAGCCCCGCGCGCTGCTCGGGCGCGACCTTGTCGACGCACAGGTCATAGGCGAAGTTGGGCCCGCCGCTGATCGTCGCCCCGGTGCGCGAGATCGCCTGGAGCCAGCGGGCGGGCTTCTGGAGGAAGGCCACGGGCGAGAGCAGCGTGCTCGACCCGCCGCAATAGAGCGTCTGGAGGACCCCGCCGATCAGGCCCATGTCGTGGAACAGCGGGAGCCAGAAGACCCCCCGACTCTCCGGCCCGGAGCCGAAACACGAGGCGATCAGGGCCGAGTTGCGGAGCAGGTTCCCGTGGGTGATCGCGACCCCCTTGGGGGTCGAGGTCGAGCCCGAGGTGTACTGGAGGAAGGCGATCGCGTCGGGGTCCGCGTCGAGGTCGAGGTCGGGCCCGACCTCGGCCCGACCTTCGCCCGGCGCGTCGACGGCGACCCGGGGCAGGCCGGCCAGGCCGGCCACGCCCTCGGCCCAGGCGTCGGCGTCGGCGAGCAGGCCGGCCGTGGTCAGGACCAGGCCGGGGCGGGCGTCGGCGACCATCGCCCCCAGTCGCGCCATCGACCGGTTCCGCCTCGGCGGCGACGCCGGGACGGCGATCATCCCGGCATACAGGCACCCGAAGAAAGCTTCGATGAATTCGAGCCCCGGCGGGAACATCAGGAGCGCCCGGCCGCCCGCCGAGGCCGCGGCCCGGAGCCGTCCGGCCAGCGATCGCGCCCGGCGGTCGAGCCCGCCGCGCGTGAGCGAGGTCGCCGCTCCCCCCTCGTCGTCGGCGAGGAACGCGAACAGGGCGGCGTCGGGGGACTCGGCCGCCCGGTGCCGGAGCAAGGCCGCCGGGCCGGCGAAGGGGCCGTTCAAACCATCAGCGCTCGCCATGAGATCATCCAACCTCGCCCATCTTCTTCCGCAAGCTGAGCGGACGCATGTCGGTCCAGACGCCTTCGATGTAGGCCAGGCAATCGGCCTTCGGCCCGGCTTGGCCCGCCTCGCTCCAGCCGGCGGGCGGCTCGCGGTCGGCCGGCCAGATCGAATACTGCCCCTCGTCGTTGACGACGACCTTGTAGTGCGTTAGATCTTCGGCTTGCTCGCTGCTCATCGGGGGGTGCCTCCTCGGGGCTGGGCCGGCCTGGCGTCGGGGAGCGGGTCGGGTGGGCGGCGTCGGGTCCGGGCGGCATCCCCGGCGGTCATGCCCGGCGTGAAGGCGCCGGGACACGGGCGGGGTCACCGGGAGGCCGGTCGTTGATTCTCGATTCGGTCGCTCGGCCGCGTTCGGGTAGGCTGTGCCTCAACGCGCCACCCGTCGGATCGAGATGGGGGACTCCCTGAATCGAGAGGACTGGAAGGATGCCACCGATGTTGCTGCCTCGATTGCTGGGCGATTGGGCCCCGACTTGGGCCTCGTGGCCGACCGGCGGTCGACCGCCGTCACCCTGTTCCGAGGGATCCGACGGCAAACTTAGCCTAACCAACAAGATCAATTTCTTTCAAGCGGTCTCCCCAACTTATCAGCCCCGCTTCTCTATTTTGACTCTTCTTCCCCGGTCGTCAAGAGGTTCGACATTCCAGGAAGGGGTGAAAGGCCACTTTCCTCCCTCCCGATCGATGCCCTTTTCACCCCTTCGAGTGGCGTGAAAGGAAAGGACGGATTTTTGTAAATATTTAAAACGAAATGATTTGTGGGCGGCGACGGCGACAGGGCCGGTTTGACCCGACTCGCGAGCTGGGCCGTCCCGACGGCTCCCGATAAATCGTACAGAATCGCATCTCATTCATCCTAAACCCCGCAAACTGCCCCGGCAGTCGAACAGTTCAAAGGAACTTCGATTGCCCAACGTCGCCTTCAATCACGAAGGTCGGATTGGATGGCGGGTTTATCCTCGAACATTACACAAGCGAATCCGTAGATGGTTCGGGAGGCATGGGGACGGTCGGATGCCCGGGTTCGCGACGAGCGAATCGAAAGAACAGGAGGCTCGGCGTGGTTGACGGGAGTTGTGGGGCATGCCGCGGTGAGCAAAGGTCGTGCCGGCAGCGGGGTCGACCCGGCGATCGGGCCGAGTCGAACGGCCTCCGATCGTTGAGGCTGTCCGACGGGCGTGATGGCCTGATCGCCCTGCCCACCGAGCATCACGCGGGGGTCCCCGCGGCGCTGGTGGTGATGATGCACGGGGCGGGCGGGAAGGCCCGGGACGCGGTGGCCATGCTCCGGGGGCCGGCCGACGAGGCGGGCATCATCGTCATGGCGCCGGAGTCGCGCGGGCGGACCTGGGATTTCTCGACCGGCGGGGCCAACCCCGACGTCGATTTCCTCATCAAGGGCCTGGAAGTGACCCTGCGCCGGCATCCCGTGGACCCGTCGCGGCTGGCGGTGGCGGGCTTCTCCGACGGCGCCTCCTTCGCGCTGGCGTTGGGGCTGGCCCACGGCGACCTGTTCACCCACGTCATGGCCTTCGCGCCGGGGTTCCCCGCGCCGGAGCGGTCCAAAGGCCGGCCCCGCCTGTTCGTGGCGCACGGGACGAGGGACGACGTCCTCCCGATCCACCTTTGCGGCCGACCGATCGTCTCCGAGGTCCGGCGCGCCGGCTACGACGTGGCTTACCGCGAGTTCGACGGCCCGCACGCCCTCCCGGCCGAGATCGCCGGCGAGGCGATCGCCTGGTTCGGGGGTAGGGCCGACCCCGACCTGGCCGAGGGCGTCGCGCCCGCCTGAGCTTTGGGGATCGACGGACCCTCGCGGGCGAGTCCTTGCCGGGGCGTCGGGGGCCGGGGATAGTGGGCCGGTGCGACCCGCTCGATCGGGACCGAGGGAGGATGGCCATGCCCCGACCAAAGAGGCGGGTTTTCGGCCCGCTGTTCTACTCGACCCTGGTCCTGGCCGTGCTGGTGACGACCTTCACGGGAATCGTCACCTACCGGGAAGACCTCCACGGATGGCGGAAGATGCGGGCCCTGACGGCGGCGCTCCGGTCGGCCGACCCGGCCGAGAGCGCGTGGGCCGTGGCGGGGTTGCCGAGCATGGGGCCGGAGATCGCCCTGCCCTACCTGCTGGAGGCGGCCCGCGACCCCCGGGGCGAGGTCCGCGTGGCGGCGTTCCGGGCGCTGGTCGCCCTCCGGGCGGACCCCGAGGCGACGGCCAACCTGCTGGTCGCCGCGACGACCGACGGCCTGGCCGAGGTCCGGATGGTGGCGGCGACCGGCCTGGGCCGGCTGATCGAGCAACAGGGGTCGACGATCTGGAAGGTTTCCGGGACGCCGACACTCTCCGCGTCGCGGCGCGACGCGATCCGCGAGGCCCTCCGCCGGCTCGTCTTCGACGAGTCGGGCGGGGTCCAGGTCGCCGCGGTCGAGGCGCTCGGGGCGCTCGAGACCGACTCGGCGACGGTCGCCGACCTGACCCGGGCCGCGAGCGACCCCGACCGTGCGGTCCGGCTCGCCTCGGCCAAAGTATTGCTGAAAAGCAACGGTTCGGGGGACGTCACCGCCGCCCGGACCCTGGTGGCCCTGGTGGGCGAGCCGTCGGTGGTCCTCGACCGCCGGCCGGCCCTCGAAGCCCTGGGCAACGCCGGGCCCACGGCCCGGGCCGAGGCGGCGGCGGCCCTCGGGGCCTTGCTGGCCCACGACGATCCGGCGGTCCGCGACGACGCGCTCGACTGCCTGGCGAACCTCGGGCCGCCGGCCCGCGCCGCCTTGCCGGCGATCGAGGCCCTGACGAAGGCCAAAGACGTCAATCTCCGCGCCCTCGCCGGCAAGGCCATCGTGGCGATCGAGGGCAAGGAAAGCCCCAAGGGGGTCGCGGTCCTGATCGGGATGGTCCTCGACGCGGGACTCCCGCGTGAGACCAGGTATTTCGCCCTCGAATCGATCCGCGAAGTCAACCCCGCGCCCCTGTCCCGGGCGACCCCCGACCTCATCCGCCAGCTCGGCGACCCCGCCCCCACCACTCGGATGTTGGCCCACGAACTGCTCGGCTCGATCTTGTACGACATCCCGGCCCAGATCCCGGGGCCGGCCGGCGGGAAGTGAGGTCGACCGGAGGGGCCTCGACACGGCCGCCCCGTTGCCGTGGAGTGGGGGGAAAAGGGACGGGTCCCGGGCGGATCGGACGGGGGGACGGGATGGCGTTCCGGCAATCGGATGCGATCGAGATCAAGCGGGCCAAGGGCAAGGGGCGGGGCGTCTATGCCCGTCGGGCCATCCGCAAGGGGGAGGTCATCGAGCGGGTCCCGGTGATCGTCCTGCCCGTCGAAGAATATGCCAAGGGGCTGGCCAGGACGGCCCTGCGCGATTATTGCTTCGGGTGGGGCGAGGGGCAGGTGGCGCTGGCCTTGGGTTATGGGTCGCTCTACAACCACTCGTACCGGCCCAACGCCCGGTACCTCGACGTCGGGCCGAGGGCCAAGGAGTTCACGGCCCTCCGCGACATCGGGCCGGGCGAGGAGATCACGGTCAACTACAACGGCAAGCCCCGGGGCCGGTCCAAGGTCTGGTTCGACCTCGCCGAGGACGCCGAGCCGGCCTGACGTCGCCCCCCGCGTGAGGGATCGGAGTTGCCCATGTTCAAGTGGTCGCTGTTCCTGGTTCTGGTCCTCCCGGCCTCGCCGTCTCCCGGCGACGAAGGGGGGTTGATCGCGTCGATGGACGACCTCGGGTTCCGGCCGCCCGAGGCCAAGGGGTCGGCGGAGCTGGTCGAGGGCAAGGTCGGCCGCGCGGTCACGTTCCGGTTCGAGTCGGAGGCCCGGAGCACCTTCTTCACCAGCGACATCCGGGGGACCCCGGGATGGGACCGCGCGGCGGGGTTCTCGTTCTGGGTCAAGGGAGACGGGGCCGACGGCTTCGGCGGCCTCCAATGGATCTACGACGATGATTATGCCGTGCGCTACGACCTGTGCTTTCCCGTCCGGGGCCGCGAGTGGACCAAGGTCACCGTCGCCTGGGACGACCTGATCGCGGTGCTCCCCGGGCCGAAGGCGAAGCCCCTGGGGACGCCGGGCGGCAACGCGCCATCGAAGCTGTCGGCGCTCGGGGTCGGCAAGTGGTGGTACTGGGGCGACACTCCGGCCCTCCACTTCGCCCTCGACGAGATCCGGCTGGAGCCGACGATCGACCGCCCGCCGCCCCCCGTCCGGCCCGACGGCCCGCCGCTCGGGCGCCTGGCCGCCAAGCTCCGGGCGGGCCGCCCCGTCACCGTGGTGACGATGGGCGACTCGCTCACCGACAAGCGGCACTGGGCCAACCGCCAGGTCGCCTGGGTCGACCTGCTCCGCGACCGGCTCCGTCGGGATTTCGGGTCCGACGTCACCCTGGTCAACCCGGCGATCGGCGGGACCCTGCTCCGGCAAAACCTCGTGCTGATGCCGAGGTGGCTCGACCGCGCGCCCGAGCCCGACCTCGTCGCGATCTTCTTCGGCGGGAACGACCGGGCGGCCGGGATGGAGGGCGAGGAGTTCGCCCGCGCCTGCGCCGACGCCGTGGACCGCGTCCGCCGGGCGACCGGGGGGCGAGCGGACGTCCTGATCGTGACCACCTGCCCTTCGCTCGCCCGCCCCGACGGGGTGGCCGACCTCGCCGAGGCCTGCCGCCGAGCCGCCCGCGACCGCGGGGCCGGCCTCGCCGACGTCGAGCGGGCCTTCCGCGCCGCCGACCCGGCCACGCGCGATCGGCTCTACGTCGACGACCGCGTCCACCTCGCCCGACCCGGACACGAGATCGTCGCCGAGGCCATCCTCGAAGCGATCCGGGGGGGAAAATGAAGCCCGCGAGGTGACCGCCTCACGCCCCACGACCGATCGTCGCCCTTCACGGACCTTTACGGAGCCGTCGGCCGGCGCGGATTACAATCCGGCCGTGATGATAAACCGACGCGCCGGCCGCTCGTCTTCGGGATGGGCCGGTGGCCGGGACGTCGCGAGCCGGGCGGGAGGGGTGCGAGCAATGGCGATCGTGGATGTCGACCCGGCCACCGAGGCCGCGACCGTGGCCCCCCCGACGACCGCGGGGGGCGACCGGGCCCCCTGGCGGGCCGGCCTGGCCGGCGTGCTCCTGGTCGCGGCCGGGTTCCGGCTCTGGCGGCTCGACCAGAATGGCTTCGGCAACCTGTATTACGGCGCGGCCGTCCGGAGCATGCTGAGGGGCTGGGACCTCTTCTTCTTCGGGTCGTTCGACGCGGCCGGGATCGTCACCGTGGACAAGCCCCCGGTGGCGCTCTGGTTCCAGGCGATCGGGGCGAAGCTCCTGGGCTACGGCGGCCTGGGCGTGCTCGTCCCGCAGGCCTTGATGGGGGTCGCCTCGGTGGGGTTGACCTGCCACCTCGTCCGCCGGGCCTTCGGCGCGGGGGCCGGGCTCCTGGCCGGGCTGGCCCTGGCGATCACGCCGATCTGCGTCGCCGTCGACCGCGACAACCTGCCCGACTCCGCCCTGGTCCTGCTCCTGCTCCTGGCGGCCTGGGCCCTGTCGAGGGCGGCGGAGTCGGGGCGGCTCGGCCCGCTCCTGGGGGCGATGGCGCTGGCCGGCCTGGGGTTCAACGTCAAGATGCTCGCCGCGTTCGTCGTCCTGCCGACGTTCGTCCTGGCCTACGCGATCGCGGCCCCGGTCGCCTGGCGGACGAGGTTGATTCGCCTGTCGGCCTCGATGGCGGTCCTGGCGGCGACGGCCTTGTCGTGGGCCCTCGTCGTGGAGCTGACGCCGAAGGACCGGCGCCCTTATATCGGGGGCTCGCGGACCAACTCCGCCCTGGAGCTGGCGATGGGCTATAACGGGGTCGCCCGGATCTTCGGGATGGGCGGCTTCGGCCCCCCGGGGGCCCGGCCGGGCCCCGGCGCCCCGGTCCCGGCGCGGGCCGAGGCCGGGAAGGCCGGGGCTTCGAAGACAGATCGGCCGGATGAGGCCAATTTCCCCCCACCGCCGGGCGGGCCGGGGGGCCCCGGCGGCGGGATGCCCGGGTTCGGCGGGAAGCCGGGGTTCGGCCGGTTCGCCAACCGGGGCATGGTGGGGCTGATCACCTGGCTGTTCCCGATGGCCCTCCTGGGCGGGGCGGTCGCCGGGACTCGGCCCTTCCGGGCCCGGCCGATCGGCCGGGAGCACGTCGGGCTCTTGCTCTGGGCCGGGTGGTTCGGGACGCACTGGGTCGTGTTCAGCTTCGCCCGGGGGATCTTCCATGAATATTACACGACGGTGATGGGGCCGGCGGTCGCGGCCCTGGCCGGCCTCGGCGCCGTCGCCTTGTGGGACGAGTCGAGGCGGGGCGGGTGGCGGGCCCTCTTGTTCCCGGCGACGATCGCCCTGACGGCGGCCTGGCAAGGGTCGATCATCGTCCCGTACCCGGACTGGCGGCGGTGGCTCTTGCCGGCCTTGGCCGGCGGGGCCGGGCTCGGCGCGGCCGGGCTGCTCGCCGCCGGCTGGCTGGCGGCGCGGCGGCCGTCGGTCCCGTGGTCGAGGCTGGCGGCGGGGGTGGGGCTGGCCTCGCTTTTGATCGGCCCGGCGGCCTGGTCGGTCACGCCGGTCCTGGCCCGAGGGGTCTCGATGATGCCCACGGCCGACCCGACCCTCCTCAACGCCCGCCGCGACGGGGCTCCGATGCCGATGATCCCGCTGATGATGGGCCCCGGCTCGCCGTTCGAGCCGACCCCGGGCGAGACCCGCAAGCTCGTCGACTTCCTCCTCGCCAACCGGCACGGCGAGCCGATCGTGGTCGCCGGCCTCTCCTGCGTCCAGATCGCGCCGATCCTGATCGAGTCCGGCGAGCCGGCGGTGGCGATCGGCGGGTTCATGGGGATGGATCGGGCCCTGAGCAAGGATCGATTCGTGGAGATGGTCGAGGGGGGGAAGCTCCGCTTCTTCCTGCTCTCCCCCGGCCCGGGTGCGGGCGGCGGGCCACCCGGCGGGGGGCCCCCGGGCGGGATGGGCAACCGGGAGATCGTGGAGTGGGTCCGCGAGCATGGCCGGGCCGTGGAACCGAAGCTCTGGCGCGGCGAGGGGCCGGCCGCCCCGGCGGAGCCCGACGAGGGGCCGCCGGGCCCGGGCCGGATGATGGCGAGGATGCGGAGGGAGACGAAGCTCTATGACTGCCGGCCGGACCTCGGGCCGGTCGTGCCCTCGGCCCGTTGAGGGTGGCCCCGGTTCCCCCTGGAGGCTCGAAAGGCCATGCTCCTTTCCCTGGTGATCCCGGTCTATGACGAAGAAGCGGCCCTCCCCCGGCTCCTGGACGCCTTGCGGGAGGTCCTCGGGGGGATGGCGTGCGACCACGAGATCCTGTTCGTCGACGACGGGAGCCGCGACGGGACGGCCCGGCTCCTGGCCGGGGCGGCGGCGGCCGACCCGAGGGTCAAGGTCCTCTCGTTCAGCCGGAACTTCGGCCACCAGGCGGCGATCACCGCCGGGCTCGACTTCGCGGCCGGCGACGCGGTGGTCGTCATGGACGCCGACCTCCAGGACCCGCCCGGCCTGCTCCCCGAGATGGTCGCCCTGTACGAGGGCGGCTTCGACGTCGTGTCCGCCCGCCGGGTCGGCCGCGACGGGGAAAGCAGGTTCAAGCGGGGGTCGGCCTCCCTGTTCTATTTCCTGATGCGGCGGGCGGTCGACGAGCGGCTCCGGCCCCAGGTCGGCGACTTCCGCCTCTTCAGCCGGGCGGCGGTCCTGGCCCTCCGGGGCTTCCGCGAGCAGCATCGGTTCGTCCGCGGCCTGGTCGCCTGGCTCGGCCTGAAGGAGGCGATCGTCCCGTTCCGCCGCCCGGCCCGGGTCGCGGGATCGACCAAGTACCCGGCCTGGAAGATGGCGCGGTTCGCCTGGACGGCGATCTCGTCGTTCTCGGCCTTGCCCCTGAAGCTGAGCCTGGGCGCGGGCCTGCTCCTGACGACGCTCGGGATCGGCTATTCGGCTTACGTCCTGTATGAAACCCTGGTCCTCAAGACGACCGTCCGCGGTTGGAGTTCGCTGGCCTGCCTCCAGGTCCTGTTCTCCGGGGCCACGCTCACGGCGGTCGGCCTGCTGGGCGACTACGTGGCCCGGATCTACGAGGAGATCAAGGGTCGGCCGCTCTACCTCGTCGCCGAGGCCAGGAACCTCCCACCGGCCGCCGCCCCGCCCCCCCGGGGCGTCCGCCTGGCCGCCCGTCCCGCCGCCGCCGCCGCCCGCCTCGCCGGCGAACCAATGGAGCTCGACCTTGCCGCCGGGCCGATCCGGTGACCGGGCGACGAGGTCGCGGCCCGGTCGCCGATCGGCGATGCTGGCCGGGGCGGGCGGCTTGTTGACGACCGATCCTCATCCCGTTCCGGTGCGATTGTCATGGAAAATGGGCCGATCCCGCCGTCGCCGTCGATCTTGCTGATCGACGACGACGACGAGCTATGCGAGGCGATGCGGGAATACTTCGGCCGGCGCAAGCTCGACCTGGAGCCGGTGAGCGACGCCCGGCGCGGGCTGGCCCGGGCGCTGGCCGGCGTCCACGACCTGGTCCTGCTCGACGGGATGATGCCGGGCCTGGACGGCTTCGAGCTGCTCCGCCTGGTCCGCCGGCAGAGCCAGGTGCCGGTCATCATGCTGACGGCGAGGACCCGGCAGGTCGACCGGGTCGCCGGGCTCGACGCCGGGGCGGACGACTACCTGCCCAAGCCGTTCGGGCCGGAGGAGCTCCTGGCCCGGATTCGCGCCGTGCTCCGCCGGGCGGGGCACTCGCCGAAGCCGGCCGCGTCGCTGGAGGCGGGCGGGATCACGCTGATCCCGTCGGCCCGCGAGGCCCGGGTCGACGGCGTCGCGCTGCCGGTCACCTCGCTGGAATACGACATCCTGGAGCTGATGATCCGCGCCGCGGGCCGGACCGTCACCCGCGACGAGTTGACGGCCGCCATCTACCGACGCCGGCCGTCGCCGTTCGACCGGGCGCTCGACGTCCACGTCAGCCACCTCCGGAAGAAGCTCGGGGCGAAGGGGCGGCTGATCCTGACGATCCGGGGGGTCGGCTACCTGTTCCGCGTCGGGGCCGGCGCCGCCCAGGAGTCGTGAGATGAGGTCGATCTACGCCAAGATCCTGGCCTGGACCCTGGGGACGTTCGCGGTGGCGCTGTTGGGATTCGGGGCGATCTCGATCACCCTGGCCGGCCACGGCCCCGGGCCGATCGAGTTCATCTCCCGGACGACGGGCCTGCTCGGCGACGACGCGGCCCGGGCCCACGAGCAGGGCGGCCCCGACCAGCTCGGCGCGTATCTCCGCCGCCTCGACGCCTACTATCCCGAGGCCCGCCACCACCTGACCGACGCCCGGGGCCTCGACCTGGTCGACGGCGAGGACCGCTCCGCCTGGCTCGCCGACGCCAGGCCGGAGCGCGGGCCGCCCCGACGGGTTGGCGGCTCGCTGCTCCTGGCCCGGGGTGTGCGGGGCGGTCGCTATCACCTGCTCGTCGTCATCCGCCCGAGGTTCGACCCCCGCGGCATCCTCCCCTATTTCGCGGCGGTCGTCCTGGTCATCGCCCTGCTCGGGTACGCCCTGGCGGTCCACCTGGCCGCCCCGTTGCGGCGGCTCCGGCTGGTGGTCGACCGATTCGGTCGGGGCGACCTGGCGGCCCGCTCTTGCTCCTCGCGGAAGGACGAGATCGGCGAGTTGTCGAGGTCCTTCGACGAGATGGCCGACCAGATCGAGACCCTCCGGGCCGCCGAGCTTCGCCTGATGCAGGACGTCTCCCACGAGCTCCGGTCGCCCCTGGCCCGGCTCGGCTTCAACCTGGAGCTGGCCCGGCTCGGCGACGACCGCGAGGCCGCGTTCGGGCGGATCGGCCGCGACCTCGCCCGGCTTTCCGGGCTCGTCGACCAGTTGCTCTTGCTGACCACCGCCGAGGGCGACCCCGCCGCCCGGCGCGACCAGGTGGTCCGGCTCGACGACTTGCTCCGCGCCACGGTCGAGGATTGCGAGGTCGAGGCCGCCGGCAAAGGGTGTCGCCTGGCCCTCCACCTCGATGGACCCGTCACCCTGATCGGCGACCAGGAATTGCTCCGCCGGGCGGTCGAGAACGTCCTCCGGAACGCCATCCGCCACGCCCCCGGGGGGACGGCCGTCGAGGTCGACCTCGCGACTCGCCCCGGGGCCGCCAGCGTCGTGGTCCGCGACCACGGCGAAGGGGTCCCCGACGCCTGGCTCGGGGCGATCTTCGACCCGTTCTTCCGGGTGGCCGAGGACCGGAGCCGCTCCAGCGGAGGGGCCGGGTTGGGCCTGTCGATCGCCCGCCGGGCCGTCGAGCTCCACGGCGGCCGGGCCTGGGCCGAGGACGCCGCCCCCGGCCTCCGGGTCACCCTCGACCTTCCCCTGGATCAGCCCCGGCCGACGTAGGGCATCCGGGTCGCCATGACGGTCAGGAACAGGACGTTGGCGTCGAGGGGCAGGCTCGCCATGTACAGGACGGCCTCGGCGACGTGGGCCGGGTCCATCGTGGGCTCGACGGCCGTGGCCCCGTGGGGCTGGATGATCCCCTCGCGCATCCGGGCCGTCATGTCGGTCGCGGCGTTGCCGACGTCGACCTGGCCGCACGCGATGTCGTGCTCCCGGCCGTCGAGGGACGTCGACCGGGTCAGCCCGGTGATCGCGTGCTTGGTGGCCGTGTACGGGGCCGAGTGGGGCCGGGGGACGTGCGCCGAGATCGACCCGTTGTTGATGATCCGCCCCCCGCGCGGGTCCTGGGCCTTCATGAGCCGGAAGGCGGCCTGGGTGCACAGGAACGCCCCGGTCAGGTTGACGTCGACGACCCGCCGCCACTGCTCGACCGTCAGGTCTTCCAGGGGGACCGCCGGCGCGCCGATCCCGGCGTTGTTGAACAGGATGTCCAACCGGCCGAAGGCGGCCCGGGTTGCGTCGAAGAGGGCGGCGACCGACCCGGGATCGGTCACGTCGGCGGGGACGGCGAGGGCCCTCGGGCCGACGTCGCCGGCCTCGGCGATCGTCCGGTCGAGGGCGTCGCGGCGGCGGCCGGCCAGGACGACCGAGTACCCATCGCCCAGGAGCGCGAGGGCCGTCGCCCGGCCGATCCCCGAGCCCGCCCCCGTGACCATCGCGACCTTGCCGGCTCCGCCCATGTGATTCGACCCTCGTGGGCAAGTCGTGTCGCCACGTTCACTTTTTGAAATCTGTGATCTCGAATCTGCCATGCATTCCGGGAAGAAGCCGCACGATCGCAGATCCCGGATTTCAGATTGCAGGGTGATGGCGTCGGGCGATTAAACGTCGCAATCGATGTTGGCTCAAGTTAAGGACTTGCGGCGGATCAGTGGATAACGGGCCGAAAACGCCGTAACGACAAGAATTGCAAAAACTTAGGCTTGCCCGTTCTTTTACCCGACGCCACCACCGATTGCAGATCAATTTGAGATCTGAAATCTGTCCTCTGAAATAGGGCAACCTCTTTCCGGATTCCTCATGAGATGACAGATTTCGGGCGGAGGAAGCGGCGAAAACGAAAACAGGCTCGATCATCGGGCGATTAGGACGATCGTGGACCGCGGGCCGATCAGGTAACGCGGGTCGGTGAGGAAGACGGCCTGCTCGTCGGAAACGATGTCCTCGGGGCTGGACAAGGATGTGTCGACGACCCGATACCACCGCTTCCCCTCGACGGGGGGAAGCTCGGCCTCCAGGGCCTCCCAGTAGGTGTTGGTCGCCACGTAGATGGCGAGGTCGCCGCGGGTTTTGGTCTGGAACGGCTCCAGGACCCAGGCCAGGAACCGCGACTGGTCGGACCAGTCGACCTCGTTGGGCTTCATCCCGTGCCAGGTGATGTTGCGGAGCGTCGGCGTCTCGTCCTGCTCGGGGGACAGGGTCCGCCATCGGCGGAGGATCTGGTGCCGCTTGCGGAAGGCGATGATCATCCGGGTGAACCGGAGGGTGTCGGCGGCCCGCTTGGTGTTCTCCCAGTTGATCCAGTTCAGCATGTTGTCCTGGAAGACCGTGTTGTTGTCCCCCTCGGCGGTCCGGCGGAGCTCGTCGCCGTAGAGGAGCATCGGGGTCCCCTGGGACAGGAACAGCAAGGTCAGGAAGTTCTTGATCTGCCGCCGCCGGAGGTCCTCGATCGCCTTTTTCTGGTCGTCGGGGAGGTCGGACGTCTCGACGAAGCCTTCGTGGCCGCAGTTCCACGACTCGTTGTCGTTGGCGCCGTCGCGGTTGCCCTCGCCGTTGCGCTCGTTGTGCTTGTCGTTGTAGGAGACGAGGTCGTTGAGGGTGAAGCCGTCGTGGCAGGCGACGAAGTTGATGCTGTGGTACGGCGAGCGTTCGGCGTCGGGGCCGGGGGCGAACAGGTCGTAGGAGCCGGCCACGCGGGTGGCCAGGTCGCCGACGACGGGGTCCCCCTTGACCCACTTGCGGACGGTGTCGCGGAACTTGCCGTTCCACTCGGCCCATCGGCGATCGGAGAACGACCCGAGCCGGTACTGGCGGATGCTCCAGGGCTCGGCGATTAGCTTGATCCGCGACAGGACCGGGTCGGTCTCGATCTCCTCGATGATCGGCGTCTTCCCCTTCTCATGGCCGTCGACGTCCACCGAGAACACGGCCGCCAGGTCGAACCGGAAGCCGTCGACGTGCATCTCCGTGACCCAGTAGCGGAGGCAGTCGAGGATGAACCGCCGGACCACCGGGTGGTTGCAGTTCATCGTGTTCCCGCAGCCGGTGAAGTCGTTGAAATAGTGCGGCTTGTCGGGCACGAGCATGTAATAAATGTTATTGTCCAGGCCCCGGAAGCTGATCGACGGCCCGTAGTGGTTGCCTTCGCGGGTGTGGTTGAAGACGACGTCGAGGATGACCTCGATGTGGGCCTTGTGCAGCTCGCGGACGAGGAATTTGAATTCGTCGACCTGATCACCGGTCTTGCCGTAATAGCTATACCGCGACTCGGGGGCGAAGAAGTTGACCGTGTTGTAGCCCCAGGCGTTGGCCAGGCGTTCGCCGGTCAGGGGGTCGCGGAACGGGCCGTCGAACTGGTCGAACTCCATGACCGGCAGCAGCTCGACGGCCGTGACGCCCAGCTCCTTGAGGTAGGGGATCTTCTCGACGAACCCGCGGTAGGTCCCTGCGAAGTCGCTCTCCGAGGAGTGATGGCGGGTGAAGCCGCGGACGCTCACCTCGTAGATGATCGACTCTTCGATGGGGATGTCGGGGTGGCGGTCCCCTTCCCAGTCGAACATGCTCCGGAACGCCACGCACCGCGCGGCGCCGCCGACGTTCTCGACCGTGCTGGGGATGAGGTGGCGGTCGGGGTCGTCGGGGTTGGAGTTGTCGTAGCCGAGGGCGTCGCCCCCTTCCCAGTCGAAATCCCCGGCGGTGGCCGGGGCGTAGGGGTCGATCAGGGTCTTGGCCGGGTTGAACCGCGAGCCGTCGACGTCGGGCGTGTACGGGCCGTCGACCCGGTAGTTGTAGAAGGTCCGGTTTTGCAGGCCCTCGACGAACAGGTGCCAGACGTCGCCCGTCCGGTTGGTCGCCAGGTCGAGGGGGATGACCTGCGAGGGTTGCCGATCGGTGATGTTGTCGAAGAGGAGCAACTCGACCCGCGTCGCCCCCCGGGAGTGGATGGCGAAATTGATCCCATCGGGCGTCACGGTGGGCCCGAGCGGCTCGGGTTGCCCGGGCATCAAATTCTTGATCGTCGGCATCGTCGCTCCGGGGGTAGTCGGGCGGTCTCGATCCGGAAGAGGTCGCCATCGCGGATCGGGGGCGATGCCGACCTTTGGGCAATCTGGCGGAAATCGTTCAGCAAAACCAGTGCCAGCGTCGGGCGATCCGCCCGGCGACGGAAGACGGGCGCGATCCTTGCCGAAATCTACCACGCCCGCCACGCGCGGGCGGATCGGCGCGATCGATCGGGGGAAATCTTCAATAGGGGCTCCATGAACAGGAACGACCCCAGGGGGCGACAGGCCGGCTTCAACGCCGCGAGCCGGGGCCAGTGGGAGGGCTTCGCCGACCACCGACGCCGGGTCTCGGCCCTGCTCGGCGCCGGGGCGAGCCCGGGCCCGACCCGGCTCTGCGTCCTCGGGGCGGGCAACGGCAACGACCTCGACCTTCCCGCCCTGGTGGCGGCCCATCGCGAGGTCCACCTGGTGGACCTCGACCCCGAAGCCCTGGCCCGGGCCGTGGACCGCCAGGGGGTGGCCGATCACCCGGGAATCCGCCGGTTCGGGGGGCTCGACGTCACCGGGATGGTCGACGCCTTCGCCGGGTGGTCGCCGTCGGCGACGATTGGCCCGGCGGATCTGGAAGCCCTCGTCGACTGGCCCGCCCGTCGGGTCGGCCTGGCCTTGCCGGGCCCTTACGACCGGGTGGCCTCGACGTGCCTGCTCAGCCAGGTCGTCGGCAACGCCTCCCACGCCGTCGGCGACCGGCACCCCCGGTTCCCCGACCTCGTCCGTTCAATCCGGCTCGGCCATCTCCGCCTTTTGTCGAGCCTGGCCGCGCCCGCCGGGGGCACGGTCGCGCTCATCACCGACGTCATCTCGTCCGACCACTTCCCGAGGCTGGGCTCCGTCCCCGAGGCCGACCGGCCCGCGACCCTCGCCCGGCTCGGCCTCGCGGGGGGCTTGATCCACGGCGTCAACCCTCGCGAGATCCTGGCCGAGATCCGCCGCGATCCCGTCTTGTCAAGCCGGACCGCGAGCGTGGAGGCGGTCGCCCCCTGGTCCTGGAAACTCCACGATCGCGTCTATCTCGTCTGGGCCGTTTGCTGGCGGTCCGGCCGTCGATAGCCCGTTTGGGCCACGGGCCTTCCCTGGTATCCTGGGGGCCAACCCACCGGGTCGGCCTCGACCCGATCGCGAACCACGGAGCGGAGATCCTCCTTGTGCCTCGATTGATCTGGCTCGCCTCCCTCCCCGCGCTCCTGGCCCTCCTCGCCGTGCCCCGGGCCGGCCGGGCCGGCGAAACCCCCTCGACCTCGGCCCTGACCCGCGACCAGGCGTCGGCCTTCGCCCGGCTGGCGTTGAAGGGGGTGGACCAAGAGTTCCCCAACAAGCCCGAGCACGTCCTCGGCGGGCCGGGCGACGTGAAAGGGCCGAAGGCGCTCCACCCGGCGTTCTTCGGGTGTTACGACTGGCATTCCTCGGTCCACGGCCACTGGATGCTCGCCCGGCTCCTCCGCCTGTTCCCCGGGCTCCCCGAGGCCGGGACGATCCGGGGGGTCCTCAACGACCACCTCACGGCCGAGAAGCTCCAGGCCGAGGCCGATTATTTCGCCCGCAAGGAAGGCAAGACCTTCGAGCGGCCTTACGGGTGGGCCTGGCTCCTCAAGCTGGCCGAGGAGCTGCACGCCTGGGACGACCCCGACGCCCGCGCCTGGCGCGACAACCTCCGGCCGCTCGCCGGGGCGATCGCCGCCCGGTACGTCGAATTCTTCCCCAAGCAAACGTACCCGATCCGGACCGGCGTCCACCCCAACACCGCCTTCGGCCTGGCCTTCGCCCACGACTACGCCCGGGCCGTCGGCGACGACAAGCTGAAAACACTGGTCGAGGAGCGGGCCCGGGCCTACTTCGCGGCCGACGCCGACGTGCCGGCGGCGTGGGAGCCGGGCGGGTCCGACTTCTTCTCGCCGAGCCTGTCCGAAGCCGACCTGATGCGTCGGGTCCTGCCCCCGGCCGAATTCCGGGCCTGGTTCGCCCGGTTCTTGCCGGGGGCGGGCCGGGGCGAGCCGAAGGCCCTGTTCCTGCCCGCCACCGTGACCGACCGGGCCGACCCGCAGCTCGTCCACCTCGACGGGTTGAACCTGAGCCGGGCCTGGGGCATGCGGAGCGTCGCGGCGATCTTGCCGGCCGACGACCCCGCCCGCGCGGCCCTGGCGACCTCGGCCGCCCGCCACGCCGACGCCGCGCTGGCCCACGTGGCCAGCGGCGACTACGCGGGCGAGCACTGGCTCGCCTCGTTCGCCGTCTACCTGCTCACCGAACCCGCCCCGGGCTGATGCCCGAAGCGCCGGCGCCGCCGATTCGAGAACCCGCCGTCCCCGGAGCGCGACGATGTCCAGCGAACCAGCCCGCGAGCCCGCCGTGACCGTCGCGATCGGCGGGGCCACGCATCAGGGCAAGGTCCGGCCGGGCAACGAGGACCAGTTCCTCGTCGCCCGGCTCGCCAAGTCGATCCGGATCTGCAAGACCAGCCTCCCGGGCGAGGCGACCCGCTATTCCGACGAGGAAGGCTACCTCATGGTCGTCGCCGACGGCCTGGGCGGGGCCAACGCCGGCGAGCACGCCAGCGCCCTGGCCGTGCAGTCGGTCGAGCACTTCGTGCTCCACGCCCTGAAGTGGTTCCAGCACCTCCCCGGCCACGAGGAGCACGCCCTGCTCGGCGAACTCCGCCAGTCCCTGGAGGAGGCCGACCGCGACATCTTCGCCCGGGCCCGGGCCGAGCCCGACCACCGGGGGATGGGCACGACCCTGACGATGGCCTACAGCGTCGCCGCCTCGCTCTACATCGTCCACGCCGGCGACTCGCGGGCCTACCTGCTCCGCGAAGGACACCTCGACCGGATGACGACCGACCACACCCTCGTCCAGATGCTGATCGACACCGGAGCCCTCACCGACGAGGCCGCCCGGGCCCACCCCAGGCGCCACGTCGTCACCAACGTCCTGGGAGGCCCCCGCCCCGGCGTCCACGCCGAGATCCACAAGGTTTCGCTCCAAGACGGCGACCTCCTCCTCCTCTGCTCCGACGGCCTGACCACGCCCCTCGCCGAACCCGAGATCGCCCGCATCCTCCGCGAGAATCCCCAACCCGATCACGCCGTCGACCACCTCCTCGAAGCCGCCCTCGGCGCCGGGGGCCCCGACAACGTCACCGCCGTCGTCGCCCGCTATCGGGTGGAAAATTGAAGATGTTTTCGTTAAAAAAATGAATATATGGGGTGGGCCTCGCTCCACTCGGCCCACCCCATATGTGAAAAATCTCTTTTTGAAGCCCCCGGGTTCAGCCGATGGCGTGGAACTTCGCCGCGTCGCCGAGGGGCCGATAGCGGTCCTCGTGGCAGGTGAAGATGATGAACTGGAGCTTGTCGCGGAGCGAGGCGAACATGTCGAGGGCGGCCTGATGCCGCCGGGTGTCGGTGTGGGCCAGGGGGTCGTCGAGCAAGAGGACGTGGCGGGTCCGCTCTTCGCTCAAAAGGACGCCGATCTGGAGGCGGCAGGCCAGGGCGACCTGCTCGCGGGTCCCCCGGGAGAACTGGTCGAGCCCGGGGCTGCTCGCCAGGCCGGGGACGCGGGCCGAGGCGGGGGCGAGGTTCTTGGGGTCGAAGATCGCCTCGCCGACGCTCCCGGCCGTCAGGTGGCTGACCCGGGGCGCCGCCAGGGCCTGGAGCCGGGCGGCGACGTTCTTCGACTGCTCGGCCTCGACCTCGGCGAGCAGGTGGTGCAGCAAGGCCCACGCCGAGGCGTCGCGCCGCGACTCGGCGACCCGGGCTTCGAGGCGCGCGAGCTTTTCTTCGGCCAGCGCGACCCGAGAATCGAGCCCGTCGGCGCCGTGGACGGCGATCTCGGCCCGGAGCCCTTCGAGGGCGACGTCCCCCTGATGGCATCGCTCCTCGGCCTCGAGGGCGTCGCGCTCGAAGGCCTCGCCGTCGGCCTCGGGGTCGGGCGGCAGCGCGTCGCGGAGGACCCGGGCCTCGGCCTCGGCCCGGGTCGCCAGGCTTTCGCGGTGGCGGAGCCGCTCGCGACGGCCCCGGGCGTCGCCGTCCAGCTCGGGCGCCCGCCGGAGTTCCTCCACCGCGGCCGATTGGAGGTCGCGGGCTTGGGCGGTGAGGCGATGGTCGGCGTCGGCCGCCGTCCAGCGCTCGCGAGCCCGTTCGAACTCGGCCTGCGCGTCGCGGGTCGCCTTGTCGAGATCGTCCCGGGCCAGTTGGATCGAGGCTTGCGTCTCGCCCCGTCGGTAAGGGAATCCGATCCATTCCAGGTTGGCGCGGAGCCTGCTGATCTTGAGATTCATCTCGGTCAGGAACAGGTCCGAGTCGCCCCCGTGGGTTTCCTCGGCGACCCGGCCCGCGGCCTCCGCCCGCTGGTGGATGGCGGCGGTCAAGGCGGCCTCCGCCCGGGCCGCGTCGATCGCCGCCCGCTGCGCGTCCCTGGCCGAGGAGGCGACCGCCCGCTTCGCGGCCTCGTCGAGCTTGCGCGATTCGTCGGGATCGGCGGGAGTTTCGGCCGGGTCGTCGCCCTCTCCGGGGGCGCCTTCGGACGCCGAGCGGGCCTTTTCCGAGGCCAGATAGGCGGCGTTCGCCCGCCGCTCCAGCTCCTTGAGGCCGGGCCCGGGCGGGGGCGGCGGGGGCGGGTCGTCGGCCTCGACGCCGAGCGCCCGGAGGTCGCCGTCGAGGGCCGCCAGGTCCGCCGCCAGCTCGGCGACCGACCGGCCGCCGAGCAGGAGCGACCGCCGTTCGAGGGCGTTCCGCCGCTCCTCGGCGCGGCGGAGCCGGCCGTCGAGCCCGGCGAGGTCCGCCACGCCCCACCCCGCCAGTTTCGAGGTCAGGGCTTCCCGGCCGTTCCGGAGCCGCTCCAGCCGGTCGGCGGGGTCGACCGAGGTCCGGCCGATCTCGATCCGCCCGACCCCCTCGATCGCGATCGTGAACGTGGCCACGCCCCGCCCCTCGATCGCCCGGCCGGCGGCCAGTTCGTGGCGGGTCGCCGCCTCGCCGTCGCCCGCGAGTTGGACGGTGATCGGGGCCTCGGCCACCAGCCGGGCCGTGAGGGCGTCGCCCTCGATCGCCCCTTCGAGGTGGATCAGCCGTCCCTCCTCGGCGGCCAGGGCGTCGCGGTCGGCGGCCGAGGGGAGCGGTCCGTCGTCTTCCTCGCCGATCGCGTCGAGCCGCGTCGACAGGTCGCCGACCTTGTCGAGGCGGTCGCGGAGGGCTTCCCGACGCGCGGCGAGGTCGGCGGCCAGGGCGAGGCGGTGGTCGGCCTCGGCCGCTTGGCGGGCCTGCTCGGCGGCGAGGAAGTCGCGACGGAGCCGGGACCGGAGGGCGGCGGCCAGGCCCCGGGACGCCTGCTCCGCCCGCTCGACGGCGGCGGCCGATCGCGCCTCGGCCTCCGCGAGCGCCGACCTCGCCCGGTCGGAGTCCGCCCGGGCCGCGTCCTCGGCGGCCCGCCTGGTTTCCAGGGCCTCGGCGGCCTCGGCAACCTGGCGCTTCCGCTCGAAGGCGCCTCCCAGCTCGTCGAGCATTTCCCGGGCGCGTTGGGATCGATCGCGGGCGGCCCGGAGCGCTTCCTCGGCCCGGTCGCGGCCGACCTTGGCCTCGGCCAGGGTCGGGGCCAGCCCCGCGAGTTTGGCCCCGGTCGCCGCGAGCTGGTCCTCGGCGAGCGTGAGCCGGTCGTGGTCGAGCTTGAGCGCGTCGTGCTCGGCCCGCGATCCGGCGGCCTTGTCCTCGGCCCGCTTGAGGGCGGCGGCCTTGTCCCCGTAGTCGCGGCGGGCGGCCTCGCGGTCGGCCTTCCGGCGGCGGAACTCGGCGCGGTCGCGGCATTCGTCGTCGTGGCGGCCGGCGCGGGCGCGGAGGGTTTCGACCTTGCCGGCCAGGTCGGCCCGCTTCTGGAGCAAGGCGTCGAGGGTGGCCCGGGCCTCGTCGCGGCCGAGGGTCGCCTTGTCGAGGTCGGACCCCTTCTTGATCCGCTTGAACTCCGGGGTGAACCGCGCCTCGTATTCGTCGGCGAACTTCTTCTTCAAGGTCCCGAACGGCCCCGCCGCCTCGGGCTGGGCGGCCCGGGCGATCGCCTTTTCGAGCAAGGTGCCGAGCGACGAGGATTTGGCCCCGGGGATCTCCTGATACTCGATCGGGGCGTCCTGCCGGCTCCAGAGGGTCAGGATCAGCCGACCGGCGGCGCCGTCGCCTTCGAGCCAGCGGTCCAGCTCCTGCTCCGCCTTGGCCCCGTTGAACGATTGCGGGGTCGAGCCGCCCGGCGCCCGCTTTAGGACGCATCGGGGCGCGTGGAGGTAGGTCTTTTCGAGGACCCAGGCGCCGTCGTCGCGGACGATGTCGAGGGTCGCGGTCGGGCCGAAGCCGTCGCCGCCCCAGCTCTGGAACCGGGACAGGTCGGCCTGCTTCGACCCATGCTTGACCGTCAGGGCGGTGACGATCGCCTGGTAGAGCGTCGACTTCCCCGCCCCGTTCCGCCCGACGCACACGTTGATCCCGTCGTGAAACGCGACGGCCAGGTTTTCGTGGCAGCCCCAGTGCTTCAAGGCGGCGGATCGGAGATACACGGCGGGGCCCTCGTTCGCTTCGGTCGTGCCGAGGTCAGTGCAAGAGGCCGCGGAACCGCCGGAGGGCCTGGACGATCGCCTCGGCGTCGGGGGCGGGGACGGTGTCGGGGAACGCGGCGGGGAGCTTCCCGGTCGGGTCGGCGGCCAGCTCCCCGAGCCGGCGCGCGACCTCGCGGAGGATCGGGTCGGCGGGCCAGGCGGCGTCGGAGTCGGCGACCAGCCGGAGGCCGGCCAGGTCGAGGGCGAGGTCGGCGAACCGGGGGGCCCGCCCCTCGATCGCCTCGGCCAGCGCCACGCGGCTCGCGACCGGCAGGGCCCCGGTCGGGACGACCCGGACGATCCGATCGCGCGGGTCGAGTTCGTCGAGTTCGCCGAGGAATCGGGCCACGTCCTCGGGCGAATAAAGCTGGGGGGCCCGCTCCGACCACTCGTGGCGGCCGACCCGGCGGCGGGCGACGACCGGGGCGGCGCCGGCTTCGAGCCCGACTTCCAGGGCGAACCCGGCGCCGGTCTCGTCCCAGCCGCCGACCTCGGGCGCCCCGGCGTAGTACATCCGCTCGCCGGGCCGGGCCGAGGGGTCGGGCGTGGGCGTGTGCCAGTCGCCGAGGGCGACGTAATCGAGGCCGAGGCGACCCGGGGCGTCGGCGGCGATCGCGTAGTTCCGCCCGCCCGGGTCGGCGAACCCGGGCAACGACCCGTGCGCCAGGGCGATCCGCAGCCCTTCGCCCGCCCCCCGGGGGGGAATCCAGGCCATCGGATCGTCGCCGAACCGGGCCAGGCAAGGGCAAGGGAACAGGGTCGCGCCCAGGTCGGGCAGCGGCACCGGGCCCGCCTTGTCGTGGAAATGGAGGTTGGCCGGCCCGTTCCGGAATCCCTCGCGGTCGTAGACCGACCCCGGCTCGCCCGGGTCGTGGTTGCCCGGGATCATGTGGACCGGGAGCCGGCACGAGCCGACCCGGTCGAGCAGCTCGCGGACGAGGTCCGGGTCGGGGTGCGGCCCGTCGAACTGGTCGCCGGTCACGGCCACGAAGGCCACGCCCGCCGCCTCGGCCTCGGCCAGGACCCGGCCCACCGCGTCGAGCCGGGCCGCCCGCAAGGCGTTGGCCCGGTCCGCGTCGAACTGCCGGTACGGCTGCCCGAGGTGCCAGTCGCCCGTCTGGAAGAATCGGAGCATCGGCTCGACCGTGTCGGGATGGGGGAAAAGCACGGACCGCGCCCGGCTCCATCCAGGCTACCAAGCCCCGCGGCGAGTTAGATAGTCGGGACGACAAGACGGCTATTGAACTCTTCTGGGCCGGATTGATGGAACCCCGCGACCTCTTGGTTCCCTCCCCCAACCGGCGACTTCCAGCTCGCCGGGATCTCGCGCCGTTGGAGAAGCCCTCATGGCCCCGGGAGAAAATCGAGCATCTCCTTGAAACCCCATAGATACGGGTGTATCTTTGTGAACAAAAGAACACTATCGGGGCGGGGGATTGCGGGTCATGAACTGGATGTTAACGGATATGGATGCGTTTTTTGCCTCGGTGGAGCAATATCTCCGGCCCGAGTTGCGAGGTCGTTCCGTGGGAGTGATCCCCGTCGAGACGGATAGCACGTGCGTGATCGCGGCGAGCTACGAGGCGAAACTGCTCGGCGTGAAGGTCGGCACGGGCGTGCGCGAGGCCCGGCGATTGTGCCCGGGAATTCTCCTCGTCAAGGCGCGCCCTGATGTCTATGTCCAGGTGCATCGGCGTATCCTCCGGAGCGTGGACCGATGCGCCGAGGTCCATCGCGTCTATTCGATCGACGAATGGACCGTTCGGTTGCGGGGCGAGGAGCGACAACCCGACAAGGCGTGCAAACTTGCTCGGAACATCAAGAGGCGAATTCGCGAGGATTTCGGCCCTTGGATGACGTGCTCGATCGGGATCGCGCCGACGCGCCTGCTGGCCAAGATCGCCAGCAAGCTCGAGAAGCCCGACGGATTGACGGTCCTGTCCGTCGACGAGATGCCCCATCGGGTGGAGAATCTGTCGCTCGACGACCTGCACGGCGTCGGTCGCGGCATGCTCGCCCGCCTCGACAACCACGGCGTCCGGGACGTCCGGGGGTTGTGGGAAGTAGGCCGGGAGCAGGCCGTCCGCATCTGGGGATCGGTTTCCGGCGCCCATTGGTGGGCCGGCTTTCACGGACATGATGAACCGGAACCCCCGACGACCCGGCGGTCGATGAGCCACGGCAACGTGTTGGCCCCCCGTTTCCGCGACGAGGAGGGGGCCTGCTGCATCATGGTCAGGCTGGTCTGCAAACTGGCGGAGCGGCTGAGGCGGGGCGGCTATCTCGCCGGGAGCTTGCGAATCTCCGTCAGGGACGAGGGCGGCGGGTCATTTTCCGAGGAGATCGGTCTACCTTACGTCCATGACACGTCGACGCTCCTCAAGCAGTTTTACGTGCTTTGGCGAAGGCGCGCGCCGGGGGCTTGCCCGATCAAGAAAGTGGACGTGATCGTCGCCGGCCTCGTGCCGGCGTCACAAGTACCCCGCTCGCTCTTCGACGAGGTCGAGAGGTTGCGGCGGCTATCCCAAACAATTGATGAAATTAACAAGCGTTGGGGAACACTGGCCATTTACTTCGCCCCGGTTCATCATTATCGCCAATTCATGGAAAACAAGATCGCGTTCGGCCGGATTCCGGACGAAGACGGCTGATTGGACGAGTCGCGAATCGGGGCGACGAGACGGCGACGGCGATTGAACTTTCTCCGGGCGGAGTTCGGGGTGGGAGAGCAGGGCCGCGGCGGCAACGGGACGACGGTAAGTCGCATCCAAGGAAATACCATTCATTCCCGACCCCTCTGGATTTTCGGTGCGAGATGGCTCATCCGGCCCGCATGGGTCTTCCTTGGCCGATGGCCGCCGCGAAGGAGGGGCGATCCTCTCATGGTCGTCCCTCCTTCGCGTGTTGGCCCGGTCGATCCGATCATGGCGATCGGGATTGAAGTCGATCACGCCGGATCAATAAGCGTCGGCGCTGATGACTTCGCCGCCGGCGCGGGTGCCGAGGGCCCACCAGACCTGGTTGTTGATGGCGGACTTGATCGCCTTGACCGAACCATCGCAGAACAGCGTGTTGACGACGCCGGGGTGGCGGCTCATGGCGGTATAGGCGCCGAAGTTGCGCTGACCGACCGTCGCGCCGGGCGGCGGGTTGGTGGACAGGCAGCTCCACGAGTTCGGCGGCATGATGTGGCGGTAATGACCCGTGCTCCGTTGGGTGCTGTGCCAGTAGGCACCCACCGGCAGGTCGAAATGGTAGGTGGTCGCGGTGGGGGCGCCGGCCGCCCGGCACGCCTGGTAGTCGCCCGCCGGGGTCCCGTTGAACGCGGTATCGCTGGCCGGGCTCAACGCGGCGTTGGAGCTTCGCCTGGTCATCGAGGCCGAGGGAGTCATCGGGTCGAAATCCGCGTAATAGCCCGAATCGGTAGCAATGTCGCCGCCGACCCCTTTGACCATCTCGCTGTAGGCGGCGGTGTTGCTCGTGCCGTCGGTGATCGAGGAGAACCGCACCGGCGAGAAGCCGGGGGCGGTGAACGAACCGATCCCGCCGGTGCCCGAGTTGATGAACGGAGTGTAAGCGTCGGAACCGAGGTTCATCATGTAATTCAAGTGACCCGACGGGCCCGTCAAGCGGTCGATGTCCGATGGGCAGATGAACCCCGCGACTTTCGTCCAAACGACGGTGGTGTTGACTCCCCCCACCGTGGGGTTGGCCGCATTGCCGGTAGAGGTGAAGTTGAGGTTATTGTAGAGGTTGCCCTGTTCGAGGTAAGGCAGGAGCATCGTGTGCGACGACCACTCATTCCAGCCGGAAGGGCCGCCATCCCAGGGGAACGCGCCGACGGCGCTGTCATAATTGTGCAGGGCCAGGCCAATCTGCTTGAGATTGTTGGTGCATTGCATCCGCCGAGCCGCCTCTCGCGCCGCCTGGACGGCGGGCAAGAGCAGGGCGATCAGGACGGCGATGATCGCGATCACCACCAACAATTCGATCAGCGTGAAACCCGAGCGACGAGACTTGACCACGAGATCATGCTCCCGGAAAGAGGGAAAATTCGAAGACGGATTTCTCGATCTTCTCTTCGAGCAGGGCGGTTGATGCGTCCAACGCCGAGCAGGCGACCGCCCGATACCGGGGGCTTTCGAGGGAGCTTCGCCGCCCGGCTCAAGGCCGTCGACGACGGCTCTTGGGGACGTCGGTGGGAATCTCGATCGCCATCAACCTCGATCCTTGGAGGACGAGTCTCGACGACGATCTCATCGTAATCCGTAAATTCGCGGATCACCCTGTGATGATCAGGGGCGTGATCCTCGGAGAACTAGGCGGGCTGATTCGGAGCCGGGCGGGGAGCCATCAAATCCCCGGAGGCGAGTCGGTGAGGTTGGAATGCTCTGCCGTGAAGGCCTGGCGGTGAGGCATCAAAGGCTTCTCGTTTGGTCGGTGAACCGCTGAACTCGGTCGAATAGTAAGGGCGGATACCTGCATGGACAAGCTATTTATCAAAAACGAACAGGAACTTCATAACACTAAGCACTAGTATTCGGTCAAGCGTTACGAGTTTTGACCTGATACTACTGTGTTGGATCTTGCAATCTTATAATACCGACCGGTGCATAAGGAGTGCATGAACCATGCCTATACCCCGAACTCGCGATAAACTATTATTTTATTGATGAACATTTTATTTATCCGACTAATCCCAAAATTCTTTAATAACTTTCAAGTGTTTTTGATAAATTATACGATGAGCGTGAATATCTAAAATCCGAAGATTTCCGACGTGCTTCGCCGGTCGATCACCGAGGGCGGCTCGTCGTGTACCGCGCCGGAGCGTGATACCGGCGTCGCCCTCGCCAGCATCATGCGATTTGTCCGAAGCTCGCAATCGCTCCGCCTCGACATGGCCGATCGGCTCGCCGGATATTTCGGCCTGGAACTCCAGCGGAAGGGATGCAGGACACGGGAAGCGTCTTCAAGATAGCCGTGACTCGACCGCTCCCCCGAGGAGCCGAGTTCATCACCCGCCAAGGGGTGCGCCCGGCGTGGTGGAAGGACGCCAAAGGGAAGGTTCGGACGGCCCCCGTCACGATGGGCTGGGCGGGGATCGAACGCATCCGCGAAGAGTCGAAGACCTATTTCGCCCGGCACCGGGGCGGGAACGGTTTCGTCGTCGAAACCTCGACCGGATGCCGCGACGAGGACGCGGCCCGTCAGGTGCTCGCCAACCTGGAGCGACGGGCCGAGCCGGTGAAAGCCGGACTGCTCACCCCGGCGGAAGACCGGATCGCCGGGCGCCTGACGACCCCGATCGGCGAGCATGTCGCCGGCTTCATCTGAAGCTCCACGCGCCCGTGCCGCATGGCGAACTCGACGCCGCCGACGAGAAGAGCCGGGAGGGCAACGGCGTCGTCGAGATTCCGTACCGGCGAATCGTCCGAATTGTCCTAAGTCCAGTCGGGGCGGCGGGATTTGAACCCACGACCTCTTGACCCCCAGTCAAGCGCGCTAGCCAAACTGCGCTACGCCCCGATCGCGAACGACTACCCCGAGAGGTGGGCCTATTGTAGAATGCGTGATCGATCTGTCAATGCGACCTTGGGGGGGATTCTCCCGTGCATTTCGCGGATTCCTTGGTGGCGGCGGTCCGGCGGTCGGGCAACTCGGTTTGCGTCGGGGTCGACCCGAGGCCGGAGGACTTGCCGCCGGGGTTCCTCGACGGCTACCCCGGCGACCGCCCGGGCGTGGCCAGGGCCCTGGAGGACTTCGGGCGGGGGGTGGTCGACGTGGTCGCCCCGATGGTCCCGGTGGTCAAGTTCCAGGCGGCGTTCTACGAGGCTTACGGGCCCGAGGGGGTCGCGGCCCTGCACGCGACGGCCGGGCATGCCCGGGGCCTGGGGCTGATCGTCATCATGGACGGCAAGCGGAACGACATCGGCTCGACGGCCGAGGCGTATGCCCGGGCGTACCTGGGCAAGGTGGCCGTGGGCAACAGCTTCGAGCCGTCCTGGGACGTCGACGCCCTGACGGTCAACCCCTACCTCGGCACCGACGGCGTCGCCCCGTTCATCAAGGTCGCCGCCCGCGAGGGCAAGGGGATCTTCGTCCTGGCGCGGACCAGCAACGCGTCGGCCCGCGAGTTCCAGGACCTGGTGGCCGACGGCCGGCCGCTCTACCGCCACGTCGCCGAGAAGCTGGCCGGCTGGGCCGCGCCGCACCGGGGGGCGTCGGGCTACAGCGTCGTCGGCGCGGTGGTCGGGGCGACCTACCCGGCCGAGCTGGCCGAACTCCGCCGGGCCCTGCCCGGCGTCCCGTTCCTGGTCCCCGGCTACGGATCGCAGGGCGGGACCGCCGCCGACGTCGCCCCGGCCTTCGACGGCGACGGCCTGGGGGCCCTCATCAACAATTCCCGGGGGATCACCTTCGCCTACCAGAAGCCCGCCGCCCGGGCCCGCTTCGGCGACGACTGGCGGGCCGCGGTCGCCCAGGCCGTCCGCGACATGGTCGACGACCTCGCCGCCCACGCCCCGGCCCCCCGGCCCTGACCGCGGGCCCGGCGCCGGCCTCGGAGCCCCGACCGATCCCCGCCCGGGCCGGGTCGCCCCTCAGCGGGGCACGACGCGGAGCCCGGACAGGACGTCGTGCGGGCCTCGCGAGGGGAACAGGAGGGCGAGGGCGGCGTAGATCGGCGGCAGGGCCGCGGCGACGCCGAAGAGGGCCCAGGCGGCCCAGACGGGCCTCGACGCGTGGTCCTGGACCCAGACCGAGCCGATCAACAGGGCCGCCACCGGGGACCAGACCAGGGCCGACCGCCAGGCGCATCGCCAGCGGGGGGCCCGCCGGCCGTCCGCCCGGATCAGGCCGAGCCCGGTGAGCTTGAGGGAGAAGCCGCCCAGGGTCAACCCGTCCCAGCAGGCCCAGAGCGCCGGGAAGACGGAGCCGAATCCCACGACGCTCGCGACCCGCGAGGTCGCCATGAACCGCCAGATCCGCCCCCCTCCCGCCGAGAGCGGGTCGCGGGTCGAGGGGTCGAGCAGCACGTAGGTGCCGCCGAAGCCGACGGCCAGGCCGACGGCGAGGAACAGGGCGAGGATGCCGACCTGGGTCGCCCGCTGCTCGCGCGTCACCTCGGTCGGCAGGTTCCGGGTCGCTTCCAGGCCGTCGCGGAAGGCGGCGACGGTCCGGCACGGGTCGTGGCCCCCCAGGAGCCGGCCAAGCAACGTCGAGGCGTGGATCGGGACCGGGCGGCGGATGGCGGTGGGGGCCTCGTCGACGTGGCGGCGGCCCCCTTCCAGGGCCAGGGCGGCGACCCTCCGGAGGAGCGACAAGGCCTGATCCTCGTCGCTCGGGGGCTGGCCCGCCCCGGCCGGCGGGGCGGCGAAGGCCAGGGGGTCGACCAGGATGGCGCGGCCGTCGGGCTGGACCCAGACCTGGTCGACGGTCAGGCCCGGGGTCAGCGTGCCGTCGGAGCAGGCGGCGGCCAGTTCGTCGGCGAGGTCTTCGAGGATCGGCCGGGCGTCGCGCCAGGAGAGCCCGTCGGCGCCGGCGAGGTCGGCCAGGGGGCAGCCGGCGGGGGCGATGTAGGCGTCCCAGCGCCCCTCGGCCTGCTCGCCGCCGGCCAGCCATCGCGGACGGGTCGCGCGGACGACGTCGCGGCGGGCGGGCCCGGGCGGGGGGCTCCCCTTGGGCCGGATCACGATCCAGGCCTCGCGGCCGAGCGTCGAGTCCTCGCCCGAGACGACCCGCCGGCCCGCCTCCCACCGGACGGCCCCCCGGACCTTGTACGGCCCCACCGCCTGCATCACGCCGACCGGCCGGGTCACGCTCCCCCGGTCGCGGCCGATCGGCCGCCGGGCCCCGGCCGCCCGTCGTCGGTCGTCCCGGGGCAGGGCGATGACGCAGGTCCCGCCGACGAGGTCGTGCAAGGCCCGGGAGTCGGCCCGCCCCCGCATCGGCGCCGCCAGCGCCACCAGGCCGGCCGCCAGGGCCAGGGCCAGGCCGAAGGCGACCGCCCAGCCCCGCCAGGGCCACCCCCGGGGCATCTGGTAGACGAACAGGATGTCGAGCGGGATCTCCGCCAGCGGCAGGAACACCAGGGCCCGGAGCGTCGCCCGGCGGACCCCGGCCAGCTCGCGCCGGCCGACGGCGACCACCCGCATCCGCAAGAGCCGCTTGCCCAGCGAGCCGCCCCAGATCCCGTCGCCCACCGCGAAATACGCCAGCATGACCAGGAAAACGACCACGAGCCGGGCCGTCGTCGAGTCGACCTCCCAGAGGATCGCCAGCAGCAAGGTCATGAGCAGGGCGTAGTCGAACAGGTACGCCCCGACCCGGAGCCCGACGTTGGCCGCCGGGACCCGGCCGGGCAGGTAGGGCAGGAGCGCGGCGCGGAACTCGTCGAGGTCGCGGAACCGGCGGTCCCGGTCCCGCTCCAGCCCCTTGCGGATGGCCCGGTCGAGCCCGGTGGGGACCTCGGGCCGCTTCTCGCGGGCCGACGGCGCCGGGTCGGTCACGATCCGGGCCATCGTCGCCGACGCGTCGCCCCGGTCGAACGGCGCCCGGCCGATCAGGAGGAAGAACAACGACGCCGCCGTCGAGTACACGTCGGTCCGGCCGTCGAGGTCCTCGACCTTGATCTGCTCCGGCGAGGCGTACAGCGGCGTCCCCAAGAACGACCCGGTCCGGGTCAAGCTGGTCGCCCCGGCCTGGGCCTTGGACAGGCCGAAGTCGCCGACCTTGACCCGGCCGTCGCCGTCGAGGAAGCAGTTCGACGGCTTGACGTCGCGGTGGATCAGGCCGAGCCGGTGCGCCTCGCGGAGCCCTTCGACCACGTCGAGGATGTGGGCCACGGCGTCGCCCACGGCGAGCGGCCCGTCCTTCTCGACGAGGTCCTGGAGCGTGTCGCCGGTCATCAGCTCCATCGCGATGAACGGGCGGCCGTCGGCGTCCTCGTCGGCCTCCAGGACGAACACGCAGCGCGGGTGGGCCAGGGTGCTGGCCAGCCGCCCTTCGCGGCGGAACCGCTCGATCGCCGCCGACGACGCCACGTACCCCGGCGCGATCACCTTCAGGGCCACCCGCCGGCCGTGCCGCGAGTCCTCGGCCTCGAAGACCGTGCCCATCCCGCCCCGGCCGATCTGGCGGATCAGCCGATACCCCCCCACCCGGTCGGGGATCGTCGCCACCGGCCGGGCCGTGGTCCCCTGCCCTTCGACGAAGTCGACCGTTTCCGCCCCCCGGACCGACCGGATCACCGACGGGTCGGGCGTCGGCGCGACCGTCTCGATCGAGGCCGGGTCGGCCACCGACTGGCCGCAATAGGCGCAGAACGAGGGCCGGTCGCCGGAGTAGTCCAGGACGCGCGAGCACCGAAGGCAGGACAACTGCGGCATGACCCGACGGCCCCCGGCCCGAGATTCCGTTCCTACGGGTGTACCGCCCCACGGCCGGACATGCAAGCGCGGCCGACCCGGGATTTCGCCCCCCAGGGTCGATCGGCTCGTCAATTCGCGGGATATCAGATTGCACCTCGTGACTCAGGATTGTTGCACGGCAGGGAACGACAACCATTCGGCCATCGACCAAACATGATCGGTCAACCCCGCCGACATCGCCGGGCTTCGTTCCCGGTGACGTCCACTCTCATCCACTTCG
>JAABUQ010000165.1_pt1 | contig 141669 bp, 135 predicted proteins | sample 5560001 | NCBI WGS metagenome assembly JAABUQ01 (sample SAMN10711888, study PRJNA513371) | rock metagenome | isolation source: Antarctica rocks | place: Antarctica: Victoria Land, Finger Mt nord | collected 2015-12-18
GATCTCTTTATTAATATATTTTAGTGCTTCTTCTCTTATAGAAAAATTGCAAAAACGAAAATCTAATAAATATAACTTAATTTGAGAAATTTGAAAATATTGCTTAATATAACAAAAAGAATCCAATATAGTAAAATTATATCATATTTAATACTAATTAGTATAATAGCAGATGTTCTTATAGATTTTGCTAACAAATTTAATTAAATTTGCTTATAAAGCTTATTTTTCTTATAAAGTTTTGCAGCAATCTGTAGATCTAATTGTTTGAACAATAACTAATTGTAATATAATGCGTAATTATAAACAAAAGTATTAAAATTTGTCTATCAACTATTGCTTTTTTAGAGTTATTTTAAATATTGTTATTTTTAATCTATCTCGAAGCTAGTCTTGCATCTAAGATTTGTAAAAATTGTATAGAAAAACAATCGATAGATTATATTGTTCTTTATATTGCTATTTTTCGATTTATTAAATAAAATAAGTTTTTATTAAATTTTGATTAGAAAATACAAAGGTCTAGATTGTTTAATTCGAAATTAGATTGCGTAGACTAAACAACAATTTGTTGTTTCTATTCTTTTAGAATATACAAGCTAAAATGCTCTTGCAATAAGATTTAGAGAAAATTAGATTAGAAAAATTTATTAAGAGTAAATAAAGAACTAGTTACTATAAGTAATTTAATAGATTATAATTTTGTAACAATCGAAAGAAAATACTCGAAAAGAAGAATATTTGTTTTATATCTCTAATAGCAGAGAAGAGATTTAAAAAAATTATATAATAATAGAAAACTTTGTTTTAGATAATTGTTTTAACTAGCAGTTACTACAAAGAGATCTTAATCGATCGATATTACTAAAACTTTTACAAGTATTTTAGAAAAAGTTCTACAAACTTCTATATTTGTTTTTTGTACAATTAGAATAAATATTAAAGACGTAAAAACTACACAAAAATAGAAATCGATTGACAAACAAGATACATACTCGACAATAAATACAGTATAGCCAGAGTAGTAAAAAGTTCAACCGATGTACAACCGTAATACAACCGTCGAAAAACCGTCGAAAAACCGACCAAAAACCGTTGGGAAACCGATTAACAACTGGCAAAATTCTAAATTTCGGTTGTTCAATCGTTGGATGCCCCAACAATCATCAATCGCAGTTAAACTATAGAAAGATTGAACTATAGTTGTCCAACGATTGATTAAAAAATTTATCAAATCGAAAAAAAATTATAATTAATTAGACTCCCTAAGTACTAGACTAGTAGAGAGATGTATAAGAGGAGTATAGATAGAGGGGTCACTTACGCGTATACGTTTTTTGCAAATCACGTAATTTTTCTATTTATAACTTAATACCGTTGATAGTAATCGAAATAGAGACTTCTCGAAATAAATTAAAACTTTAGATTTAAGTTTAAACTCTAAACTATTAATAGAGTCAATAGAAAATCGTCTTAACGAGTTCACGCATTGACGAATCAACGATTTACATACTTTACTACTCGACACTCTAGTAGTCGAAATCTTAATCGGGCTAGCTTCGAAACTTAGATATTTTTTTGAATTTTTTTTCTATCAAAATTAGCATCTATAAGCATCTATAGATTGAACAATCGTTGTTCAACCGTTGTTCAACTATTGAAAAATCAACTTTCCAGTCTTAAACCGTTGTCCAACCGTTGTTCAACCATAGAAAATCAAAATTTCTAACTTCAAACCGTTGAATAACCGTTGAACAACTATAAAATATCTAGATTTCTGTTGTTCAATCGATATACAACTATTGTACAACTGTTGTTTTTATTAGTAGGAAGCCCTAGACGTACAAATAGAAATTGCTTGTATAGGTAAACTCCAAACAATAATATTTATATAGATAGATTAACTTACAATTCTTTTTCTCAACAAAAATAAAGGCCATATAAGTTTTTCAACAATAAAATTGTTTAAATAGATTTTAGAACTTTAGATTGTATTTAACTCTTGAAAGAAAAGTGTGCAAAAACTTTAATAGAATCGAGAAACAACTTCTAGATATAGCTTAAAACTTACTAATAAATAGTTTAGCACTTTTATTTGATCGAAAAACCTATAAGTTATTTTTAATTACTTTTATCATAGAGTGTCTTATTGTTTGTCTTTTAATTATATACTTTATTCTATGTTTAGAGATTAAAATGTAAATATTTGTAAAATCGACGTTTATTATTACGCAGCTAATTTCTAAAGAAGCACTCTATTAAGTTGATATTCTATTTAACAAACAATAGCAATTAATAGATTATAGATTACTTCGAGCTATATATCTCTATAATAAATTATCAACTTTCAAGAAAAACAACAATATAGTATAGATTTTGCAAAAAGAGAGTAATTTATTACTAAAGTAGACAACTAATTTTCAAACACTTAATTCTATTTTGTTTAATAATTTAAAATTATTTGTATCTATTATTAAAGATATTGTATATAACAAGATATAATTTGTTTACTACGCAATATCTTAAGCGATTGACTAACAAGATAGAATAAAGTCTATTAAATTTGTTCTCTTTTCTAGACTGATCGCGTCGATTCGATTAATCGAATCAAATCTTAGCAATTCGATTCGAATCAAATCGAAAGTCTTAATAATTCGATTCGATTCCAAAAATGGAAATTGAAAATTAAATCGAAAAATCGACTCGAATTGTTAAGATATTAGTTCTATTATAGATCATAATTAATCTGTTTAAAATCTTAGTTTTCTATTTCAAATTTGATAATGCAATTTGATAATGCATTACTACTTAACAAGAGAAAAACATTAAATAGCATCTATAAAATCTATAGAGAGCAAGTAATACATAGTAGTAAAATATTACTATTTAAAAAAAGAAACACTTTAAATAGCATTTATAGAGTCTATAGAGTCTATAGAGTGCAAATAATATATTATAGTAGTAAATAGCATCTATAGAGTCTATGGAATACAAAATTAACAATAAATTAATAGAAAATTAATAAGAAAATCTATAATAATTTTAATAATTTGATTTCAAAAACAGTAACTCTTAACATAATAACGTAATCTTCGATTTCCTAACAATTCGATTGGATCCCAAAATATATAGATCGAATCGATTTTTGATTCGATTTCTATAGTTGGAATCGACAATTCGATTCGATTCTAAAAGTTGGAACCGGAAATCGAATCGACAATTAATCTACTCTTTTTGATATATAACAACTTTTTTATTATTGCTTATCTATTAATAAGAAAAGATATACGTCTAACGTATAGTAAAAAAGGTAAGCAACAAAGAATAAAAGCAAATATTTTAAAGTTTGCAAACCTTAGTTATATATATCTTAATAGCAATTCTACAATAATAAAGTTAATTAAAGTAGATTAAGATCTTAAAGACAAGTATATAGATATTACAAAAAAGATTCGAACAAATAGAAATAATATACAGAAGACTTTCTTTAGTTAATACAACAATATAATAATTATTTGTATAGCTTTGTCTGCATCTACTGGCTAGAACAAACAGTTTTTTAATTACAAAAGATATTTTCTCAATACATATATATAACTGTTATATAATATTTGTTCAAAAGCTATATAGACTAGAAAAAACTTTAATTCGAAAGATATATATTTACTATATTCGAGACAACAAATTAAGATTGCGTTAAAGAGCAGATCTTTATGGTATAAAATCGAATTTTTACAATGTTAGTTAACTAAAATTATATATTCTTATTATTTAATTAGAGTGACTAAATACATTTCTTTTCTATAAGAAGCTACTTAATATTTTAGGTTTTGCAACGTTAGAAATATATTAATATCGAGAATATCTTCTTAATTCTTAATGACTAAATATAGAGATTCAAGAAGATTGCTATATATAAGAGTTATAACTTTATTATGTTTCAACAATTGCTTGCTACTCAACAAAGTATAGTCTTAAATTCTATATAAATAAGACAAAGATAAAAAATAGAAATAGAAAAGTATACTATTAATGTTTTTAAGCGTTTAAATCTAAATCTAGATATCTGCTACGTATATAGTATATATAATTGTATTGTTTGCTCAAAATTTTGTTGAATCTATTGCAGAATTTGCTTTTTATTTTGCTTGCTATATATTTGTATTTATTATTGTCTAAGCTTCTAATATATTGTAATAAATTGTCTAATCTACTATAGCAAGATTTATATTTTTTTGCAAAATATCTAAATACTCGAAATTTTCTTTTTAGATATTTAATTGTATTTATTATCGAGAGAAGTAGCTCTTTTTATTTATTTACTTTATTGTAAAGCAAAACTTTAGTTTTGTTGTTGTATAAGATTTCGAATGTTTGCTCTTTAACAAAAAAAAATCTCGATAAAACAACTAGAATTAATAGAATAGATACAATAAGAATTTTTCGAGTAACAGTTTAAATCTACAACAATATTTAATAAGCTTCTTAAACTCTTTTAAAAGAATAAAAGAATTACTTATTATCGATTAATTTTGCTTAAAATTTTTTTTTATTGCAACAATAGAGACAAAACAATTAAGATAGAGAATCTATAATCAAGAATTATATATATAATACTTATTCTAAAGCTTGTTTAAAAACTCGATTTTTTTAATAAATATTCGATTGTAATTTAGATTCTATTATTATTATATATATTAAAAATTATTTAATTACTCTAATATCTAATATAGAAATACAAGTATCTAAACAAGATCTTAGTATTTTATTTCTATTCTTTTAAATATTCAAATTCTTAATATTCTCTAAAACAAAATACTAGAGATACAAGTTTAACGTCTAAATTAAAATATTCAGTAACTAGTGCTTAAATTCAATTTTGTATATTGCTTTTAATCGAAGCTATTTAAGAGTAAGATTTTTGATAAATATAATAGAGATATATATACTTGTGACAAGCAATTAACTATGTCTATCTATAATTTCGTATTTAATTAGCTTTATAAGATACAATTTTCTATAATATTTATATAAATTTAAGTATTAACTATATTCTTAAAAGTGTCAAAAAAGTCTCTATACTTTTAAAGCTATATAGAATATATAATATAATGCGCAAAATCTAATACTTGTTAGCAAGCTAATTTATAGAAATTAGGTTAACTAATATATTGATTTTTATTTTTGTTTAGAAAATAATCTATTTATTTTTGTATTTATTTTTGATTGTCTAAGATATTAAATTTAGAAATAATAATAAAGAAAAATATTTACTCTTATTGTTTAAGTTGTTATACTAGTAGTATACTTTGTACGTAAATCTTAAATCTTTTAATGTTTGCAAGAAGTTTCTTAATATAAAGAATTTGTGCAGCTATATCAATATTATTTGCAAATATTAAAATATTTTCGAAATTGTCAAAATTCTTAGCTTTATTAAATAGATTGTCTATTTATATATACAAAGCAAAAATATTTAAATATTTAAAAAACTTTCAAGTAAATTTGTATCTAAATTTAATAAGTAGATAATTCTTTTTAGTTTAATTATACAAGTTCTAGTTCTACTATATAATTATAAAGAAATAACTTTGAAAGAGAGACTAAAAACTACAAATAAATATCTATATATAGATATATTGTTTCGCAAGTGAATTCTATAGTTAACAAATATCGATTTCGAAATAGATTGCGTTATTAGCTTTATAGATCTAAACAATTTGTAATATTGTATATAAACAACTCTAAGAGAATTGAGAAAATAATAGTCGACTATATTGTAGCAAGATTGTAATAACAAAAATTGAAGTATTAATAATAATATAGAATTTTGTAAAAGTAGATTTAATTGTTAAATAACGTCAAAGTGCAACGATTATAAGTATAGCAAGCCAAAAATATAACTTAAGAAAAAACTTGTAAAAAATAAACAAATCTATATAAGAAGCAAAAAACAAAATATAATTATACTAATATAAAATAATGTTAGTCAATACTTAATTAAGAATTTTCAATATATCAAGAAATTATAGAAGTAGAGTAAGTCTTTTAAATATAAAGTATTATACAATATAAATTAGTATATAAATTAGTATTTAAACAATAACTATAAATTTAATAGAACTATAGAAAGTATAGAAAGTATAAAAAGACAATATTAGCAAATTTGCAACAAAACTTAAGCAACTTAAAAATAATAAAAATATTATATAAAGTATAAAAAGTATATTTGCTCGAGTTTCTGTTTCGACTAGAGATCTAATATCTATTATATTACAAACTATAGTTGCAAATTAGTAAAAAATAAGAAATAAAAGATATTAACAACCAAAAAATTGAAGAAATATATATTGTTGGAAAAGAAATAAATAAATTAAGTATTTAAATATTAAGAAGAACATTGGCAATTCGGGAAAGCGGCCCCTGTGACACAATGGCTCCACTGAGTTGACATCGACCCGAGAGAGTCTCGTAACATCTCGCGCTAGCCTATTAGGATAATTTAATTTAATTATAAAATTTAGATTTCTTTGTAATTTATTTGAAATTTTTAGCCTAATCGGGCTAGTATTACGTATAGAATTAATATTTGAAACCGAAAAAAATTCTAAAAAAATTCGTTTTCAGATATTAATTCTATACGTAATACTAACCCGATTAGGCTAAAAATTTCAAATAAATTACAAAGAAATCTAAATTTTATAATTAATTTAAATTATCCTAATAGGCTAGCGCGAGATGTTACGAGACTCTCTCGGGTCGATGTCGACTTAGTGAAGCTATTGTGTTACAGGAATCGCTTCCTCGAATTGCCGATAAAAGTTGATTTTTTAACAATTCTTTTCGTTTTTATTATTGTTATTGTAGTCTCTAAAAAGTCTCTTTGAGCTCTAGTGTAAATAGTCTTAATAATAATATGGTATTTAAAATAGAACTTTTTATCTTTGTTTAGATTAATTGCGTCGGATCGAGTTATCGAGTTTGAGTCGAATATTCGACTCGAATCTTGACAATTTGTATCAATTCAACTCGAAAGTCTTGACAATTCGATTTCCAAAGTTGAATTGACAATTCGAATCAATTTCTATACTTGAAATCGAAATTCGATTTGAAAAAATCGACTTCGAATTGTTAAGACTACTATTTTTAGTAAATTTTATTATTTTTAGTAATAATTAATTGATAATTTAATAGAAACAATTAATTTATTTAAATTAATTAATAGATATATTAGAAATTTCTCTTTATAAATGTATTACTATTGTGCGTTATCTAGTAATTAATAAAAAATCTAAATTTAAACTTAATTTATACTATTTTAGTATTCTTAACATTCTTGATGATATTCTTGACATTCTTGATAATTCGATTCGATTTCTAATATTGAAATCGAAAATCGAGTCGAATCGAATCGAGTCAATTTCAAAATAATAGAAATCGAATCGAATTTTGAATCGATTTCTAATATTGAAATTGTCGAATCGAATCGATTTCTAAAGTTGAAATCGAAATTCGATTTGACGATTAATCTATCTTTGTTACTTTAGTTCTTATGTTAAGCGTAATTATATTAACTGTTTAATAAAACTACAAAAGAATTAATTTTAAAATCTACAATTTACTTTTTAAAAAGATCGATAATTGTTTGCATTTAACAATTTAGAAAATAGTTTAACAACAAAAAGAAAAAGAATTGTTAATACTTTATTGCAAACAATAAGATAATTTGTTTCGAAAATAATACAAAAAATACAAAGATCGTAAATAAGAAAAATAAGAAAAATAATTAAAGTCGAAAATCTATAGATATAAATATATTTTTTGTTGTTAAACTGAGAAGCGTCTATCTTTTTATAGAAATAAATTTAAAGACAATTTTATTGTTCAAAAAGTTATCTAATTTGCTCTATATTTCTGTTGCTTGCTTATACTATTTATTAAAGCTATTAGAAATTAAGCTTAATAGCAAGATATTCAAATTCAATATTTGTTGCTTTAGTAGCAATATTGTTAATATAATCTATATATCAATATTGCGATCTTTGTTCTCTAGATAAATAGCAACGTCGACAACAAAGACAAGATATAAAAAATGCTTAAAGATTTTGTAATATTAAAGAGAGTAAATAGAATATCGACTACAAAGAATAACAAATTTTTGTAAAAAAACAACGCGTAGATAGTTTAGAAACTTTAGAAATTGTTTTGTAATAATATTGTCGATTTTTTGTTGCAATCAATAATTCAACTTTGAAAAAATTATTTAAACAAACTTTTTTAAAGACTTTACTTGCGCTTTTGCAATATAATAAACGTTTGTATACTCTAATAGAAAATCTATTATATTGCGTATAAACTGACAAGATAAGAAGATAAGATAGTTTTTGTATATAGAGTTGTTAACTTATTGCTCTTGTTGCTAAACTTAATCGATATCTATATCTAGTTTTTCGATCTCTTTTGCTTTAAGATTTTGTTTAATATATATTTTCTTCGAGATCTTAATATCTAAAATATTGTAAATCTTTTTAATTTAATTTTGTTGCATAGAATTCGAAATCTTTTTAATAATATATTAAGAGAAGTCTAAGAGAAATAAGCGAGATCTTTAAAAATTAAAAGCAACAATAAGATATAAATTAGCAATTATACTATTTAATTATATATTATTTGTAGACTTAATAGATAGCTTTATTATAATTATTGTCTAAAGTTATAATAATAATTAAAGCAATATTGTAAATATAATATAGTTGTTTCGAAATTGCGCTCTTAGGTGCAATTTTTTTGAAACAAGTTACTTTTGAAATTTTCTTATAACTTAAAAAATTAATACTTATAAAACAATTACTTCGACAACAAGAGTTCTAACAACAAGACTTTGAAATAGTAGTATACGTCAAAAAGAGCAAAATTATTAGAAAATAAAAACAAAAACAATATTGTAAAACTATACAAAACGCAAAGCAATTCTTTAAAAATCTATTTAAAATACTATTTAAAATTGCAAAATAAGTCAAAAATACAATTGCAAAAATCTTAATTTAAATAACAATTCTCTCTTTTATTAAATAAGAAAGTTTTGATATTGCTACAATAATACAAAAAAAAGCAAAAATAATATTTTAAGTTTATTTTTTGCTATTTGTCGAGATCTCTATATAAAATACAAAAGACTTCGAGTATATACTATTAGTTAAAGACAATATCTTATTAATGTATTGCAAAATTAGACAAATTATATACAAAATGTTATTAAATAAGATTTCAAAATAATATGCAAATTTGTTGATAATATATTAAAGCAAATATGTTTGCTATTTAAAAGATATTTTTAAGAGAAAATACAATTAACTTAGTTCAAAAACACAATTACAATAGTATTGCGAAAATTAGACAAGAAAAACTACTTTAATGCAAAAATATATAAATTAATTGCGTTACTTAATATATTAAAGTTAATTATATTAAATTATCTACAAAACGTTGTTAAGACATGCAATACAATATTAAATATCTAGAGAAAAGTTTGCAAATATAGATTAACAAACACAATCTTGCGACTTATTATTGAAAAAACATATATAATATAGAATAATACAAGAAAAAAGCAATCTTATTATTAAATTTAGATAATAAAAGTATGTTCGATAATATAGCGCACAACAAACTTCTACATAATATAAAAAAGAGAAGAATTTTTAGATTGCTTTTTAAAATTGTAAAAAACTTTTTAAAAAATCGATATATTATAATTACAATCGATAGCTATACAACAATAGAACGTAATATAAATATTAATATATTGCAAAACTTTCCATTATTATTAATATTATATTTGTTCTATAACGCAAACTTGCTAAAGATATACAATAATATTAAGCTAAGAATTAGTTTTATAAAGTTTGTAAACAATATTAATATTCTAATATACAAAAAATCGATAAAGCAAAATTGTAGAATTTTAAACAAAATATACAATAGATACAAATAATAAACACAAATACACAATACTAATTTCTCGAAAATAAAGTATAAATTGATTTATTTTTCGAGAATTTCTAAACGATTTAATATAAACACTAGCGTAACGCTAGCAAAATATTAAATAGATTCGAAAACAAATATTAGAATACAAAAAATTTAGTTAGACTTCAAACTAAGATAGATATCTTATATATATTATATCGAGATAAAGCTAATAATTAGATAAAAAACTATACAAATAGACTAATTGTTGGGAATCAAATTTTATGCAAATTCGATTCTCGATACAAATGTTATGCAAATACTAATTATATTAGACTAAAACATAGTCTAATGCAGTTAGAAATCCGGTTCAATTTCTAGATTTGAGAAAAAACCGAACCGAACAATTAGTCTATATACAAACAATTATTGACTTTACTTAAGATTTATTAATAGCGACAAAAAAGCAAATATATTTTATAATAATGCAATTTCTACTTAGTTACAAAGCTATTGTATAGTATATATCGAAAAAAGTAAAAAATTATCGAAAAAATCTAAACTTCAAGTTGAGATCAATACAAGAAAAAGCACTAAAATAAATTATCGATATTTATCGAACTACAACAATAAAGATTTTGCAAATAGAAATTAATATAATATTGATAAATATTTATTTGCGCAAACTAATATAGAAATCGATAACAAATATAGATTTACAAAAATCGAATAAAGTTATTAAAACAAGATAAATATAGAGAGAGATTTGAAAAAAAAATCGAACGCTATTTACTATCGAAACTTAATATCAAAGATAATATATTAACATATAAGACTATACAAAAGATACACAAAATTATATAGTATACTTCTAATATAATTATCCACAAATAAAAACAATTTTTATCAATTTTTATATAAAAGACAAATATTTGATGTTGTTACAACAATATACAAATATAATATAGATTATATATTAACAAAATATATACTACTAATATATTTTAAATAAAAGAAGAAGCAAAAGATAATACAACAAAAAAAATTATAAATATAAGAAAGTTGCTAGAAATTGTCGACGTCGCAATAGCAACAATATATATAATATTCTCAATTAATCTATTGTGTTAGTTTTAGACTACAAAATTTTCGAGAAAAAAAAATAGATAAAGAAGAAACAAATCTATAGAGTTCTTATATTGAGAACAATTATAATATAAGATACAAAGAATAGTAACTTTAATAGAGAAAAAGAGCGTTGCGTTAACGCAGCGTTTGCGATAATATATGGAATCTTATATAGACTTATAGTAGATGTTAAATCGAGTAAGAATTTAAAAAAAAAGCAATATTAATATTGTTTTAAATACTTAATTATTTTTTAAATAACTTTTAATTTATTTTTTCATTCTTATAAATTCGAAACTATATTAACGAAGATAGAAAAGAATTCAAATAATCTAGAATAACTTCTTGTATTTAAAAAATATAGTATTGCTTAAATAGTTGTTATACATAGATTTCAATTCGAATATAATAATAGTTTTGTCTATATTATTGTTAATACTATTAATTGCTTCGATTATAAGCTTTTTTATTGCAAGATACAATAATTAGCAAATATTTATATTGCAAACAACAACATTATATACTGCTATTTAAAGCTAAAGAGTATTATAGTTTAAAACAATTAAACAATAAATTAGAAAATAGTATTTAAGTTTTGTAAGTCTATTAATTAAATACCTAAAATATATCTGCAATTAAAGAGCTGTTTTATATATAAATTAGAAAATAAAGATATTTTTATTTGTATTTTTTTATTAAATAGGTTTATATTTGGTATATTTTTAGAGTATGTACAATCGCTTTCTATATTTAAAAACAACTTACTATTATTAATATAAAAGCAAAACTTCTTAAAAATAAAATAAACAAAAAAGGAAAAGAAAAAAGAACAAAAAAAATTCTTTTTGGTTAAAATAATTGCAAAATATATATATAACAATATTAGATACACGAATTATTATAAAAAACACTATTTATTTTGCAAAAACTATATATAAAAATACTAGATATACAAATTATTATAACAAAAGTATTTATTTTGCGCATCATAAAAAACACTAATATTATAGAGAGAACAAAAACAAATTTTATTAATAGATTTTTAAGATAATTAGTATACGTATATCTAGTTTCGGTAAATACTATATCTATTTTCAATAAACATATATTCAATAGAATAGATTAATCTTCTTGATATAATATTATCAAGTTTCTTAGATCTTTTTAGCAATAATTTATATCTTTTGCTAATCTGAAATATAGTCTAAGAAAGTATCGATTTCCAATTTAAATACATAAAAATTCTCTATATTTTCTATGTTTTCTAATCTCTATACAATCTCTAATTATATCTTTATTAAAGCTTTAAATAAAGTTTATCTAAATATTCTATTAAGAGATTAAATCGATCTTTTAAAGCATACATTAATCTCTAGAATTGTATTTGTTTTAGATAGTAAATAGATAATTTTCTCTAGTTTTTCTTGATTATCTCCATTATATATTTAATTCTTATTAGAATCTATAATATTATTACTATTTGCATCAAATTTATTATTGTTATTAACTAAAATAGCTTTTTGATAATTGTTCTAATAATTGCAGAAATTGCAGAAATTGCAAAGATTGCTATTGTTTTTTTTGCTTTTTTAATTGTTTGTTTAGTAATTATATCTTATATTTTCGTAAATTTCCTTTATTTTCTTGTTAAAGATCTTTATATTTATATTTATTGTAGCAACAATACTAGCTTTTAATTTTTTTGACTTTCTTTGTCTAGCTTTGTTACAACAATTATCTTTTTCAATTGCGTTTTTACTATAGCGCAAAACTTTAATAGCTGTATCGACGTACTTAAAGTTAGAGAGAATTTTTTAATAGACTTTGTCTTTGTTTTTTCTGCTCTAGTTATAATATCTTTCTTGTTTTTTGCTTCGACAAGACGTTTTTTAGCTTTAGCGACGTAAGATTTTTAATATCTAATAGATCAATATTGTCGTTAATAAGTTTTGTAATTAACTTAGAAGTTTTAAAAGTAGATTGTTAAATTAGATTGTTAGCTTGCAAGTCGTATATAATATTGTTAATATTAAGAAAAGATTAATTAAAATCAAAATCAATATTAAGGTTCTTTATTAATTCTAATAACTTTGCAATTGCTTTATCGATTGCTAGCAAATCTAATATAAAGTTTGTTGTTAATAAATTAAAAGACTTTGTAAAATATTAATACAAATCTATATTATTTATTAGTATACATTCTAGATTGTTATTTATCTTTTTTATTCTAATTTTGATTATATAATTATAAGATAGTTGTAATCTTCCTATATATACTACTTCTCGCGGATGTTTGCAACGCGCGAACATCTCGCAAGTGCTTTTGACGCAATTAGTTTAGATTCTGTCTTGTTACAATAGTGTTCGCGCTTGTGCTTCGACCCAATGCGACGCATCATGTCTAAATCTCAAGATCAATTCCTTCTATGACTATAAGTTAGGCGATCGTAAGCGCAAAAGTTTGGCGTCGTGTGTTCTACGCGAGAGATTTAATAACCTGAGTCGCATGTCACGTCGTCGCATGAAGCGAATCGTAAGTGTGCTCGTTTGACGTAAGCAACATGTCGTGCGCGACCTCGAAATGTAACACGTGATTGTGCTAGTCGAATGTCACAAGAGAAATAGCACGTGTTAAGCATCGTGTCTTCAAAGTGGCCTCTGAGTGCGCAACACACCAAGAATTTTTCGGTAACCCTGGTGTAACCCTGGATGGACCCTAAAATAACCCTGATTCTTGGGAGAGGAGACAATTGTAACCTTCCTATATGTACTACTTTTCGCGAGTGTTTGCAACGCGCGAATACCTCGCAGATGCTTTTGACACAATTGATTTAAATTCTATTCTATTACAATAGTCTTATTGTTTTAGTAAATATCTTTGTGCATAAAAACAAAGAATTCTTTGTTGTTGTTTTGTTTAATTGCTTGTATTAAGTAAAAAATATTCAAAGAGTATACGAAGTAACTTAATCGATTAGATTTTAATATACTATATATAAAAAGACGTATAAAATGCTTCTTTTTATTTTAGCAACTAAGATTAGTGCAATAAATCTTTAATTATTTTATTAGTATAATTGCTATATAGTCTATTACTAGTAATAGATTATTAATAGAAAACTTTGAATTACTTTTTAAGACTCGATATATATCTTTTATACAAGAGATAATAGTAACATTGTAGTATCTAAACTTATTAGTCTTCTATTTGCAAAAATAATCTCTTTAAAATTCTAATTAAATATCGATAACATTGTTAATTTCGTTGCAATAACTCTTGCAATAGTTAATTAGAAATTAAATTTAAGTTGTCTCGAATAGAATATATATATTAATATAGATTATTGCATATTAGACAATTAGAAAGATTTTTTATTTCTTGTTGATTGTAAAGAAGATCTTGTAATTCTTTGTTATATTACAATAAAATATTAAAGATATAAGATATAATTTGTTTCTTTATTGTAAATTGTTGCTTGTTTAGAAAGACAATTGTTAATAGTTTTTATTAAAGCTAGATCTTCTTGATTAATAACAATAACGCGAAAAAGAAACAACTTTAAATTGTTGTATATTTATGTTTAGTAATACAAAATATTTAGTTGTACTAGCTCTTAATCTTTTTGTTTAAAAGAATTAAATTACAAACAAATATTATATTTAAGAAAATAATCTCGCAAATAGTAAGCAACAATATCTTGTATTTGTTTCTTTTATATATACAATTTATAGAAAGTATCTTTAAATTTTTGCAAAGAGTTTCTAGCATTTCTTTACATACAAAAAAGATCTTTTTTACTTTTTTTACTTTTTTTTCTTAAGTTAATCTTTACAAACTAGCAATTGCAATATAGAGTTTAAAGAAAAAATTAAGTAAAGATATATATATCTAGACAATTGCAACAAAGCTTCTTCTTAAGATTGTAAATATATTCATCAATAATAAGAAGATACTTGAAATAATATAAATATTGTTTGCTAAGAATTTGCAAAGAGTTGTATCTATTGAAGAATAATTAGCAAAGCAATTAAATAGATAGTAACTAAGTTTTTTAATCTAGTTGCAATATTAATATACTCTAGTAATATTGTTATTTTATTCTTTTTTTGAGCTATTGCAAAGAAGTTTGACATTTCGTTTTTCTTATACAGTAAATCTTTTCTATAAGCAGTTAGTATTTACGAACAATTGACTGCTTGTAACGCGATATTGCTTATATCGAGAATCTTGACACTTATAACGCTAAGCTTAGTTCGACTAGCGTCTATCTCTTAATTAGGCGAGATTACGTGTCTGCGAAATGCAATAAAATAGAAAGAAGAAAATATATTGAACTATTACTTGTTTATCGCGAAATCTAATGTATTGTTCTATAAATCTCTCGAACGCGTTTAAAATCTAAAACATATCTTTTGAATACTTAGAATTAATTGTTTAATTAATCGTTTAATATATTTATTCATCGAGAGTTGTTTAATTGCTATTAAACGTCTTTTTGCGTTCTATTGTTCTTCTATATAGATTTAATTGTTTGATTATCTTTATTTTGTTATTCTTTTGTTGCTTCTTGTATAATTAAAGCATACTTAAAGTCTCTAGAGTCTAATTAACGTCGATTCTTGATATATTTGTCTTTGTTTTTGCCTCTTTTGTCGATATTTCGATAGACTAATATTATATTAGAACGTTTGTTACAATATCTATATTGTTGTTTATTACTATTTCGACAACAAGTCTTTCGTAATAAGTTAGATTAAAGAAGAAGAAATTTGATATATATTAATTGCGTTTAAAAGTAATAATATTTTTAATTATTTGTATATAAGCGTCTTGCAATGCTTGCTCTGTCTTAGATATTGCAATTATTTGTTTTTTATAAATTTTGTTCTATTATCTTTTAGTAGGCATAGACTGATCGCGAGGAACCGAAAACATCACGTAAGAGCGTTAAGATTCGATTTCTCGAGTTTTTTCTAAAATCGAATTGCTTAAGATAGTAACTTTTCGACTAAGCTAAACTTATTATAGTAATAAGCTAGCTTCTTTAAGCGATTCGATTTTATTCGATTTCTTGACAATTCAATTCAATTTCAAATTTGAAATCGAATATCGAATCGACGATTAGTCTAAGTAGGCACGACGTAATTTGTTGTCAATATTGTAGATTTAAGTTAACAATTAGCAATAGTTTTAATAGTAACGTCAAACTTCTATACTTCTATTGCTTATCTTATTGTCTTAAAAATATTTATTGTTTTGTGTAAATTGCGCTCAATAGACTTTGTATTTTACTTGTTAACATAATATCGAAATTATTGCTTTCTATATTAAAGCTTTAAAGCGACAATAATATTTTAATTAAATAATTAATACATATTTGTAATATTAATTGATAGAAAGATAATCTTAATGTTTTGCATAAATTTGTTTTCTTTCTTTCGATATATATTAATATTAACTTTGTAAGTTGCAAAGTTGTCTATCAAAAGTACATACTTTTGATTGTCTACTTTTCGTCGAAATCAATTTAAATATTTCTTAAATATCTTTGCAATTATTTAGACTTTACAATTAGATTGTTATACTATTTGTAAATTTTTTGCATTAATATTTTTTGTGTTAAAGATACAAGAATTACTAGTATTGTTTATTATTTACAATTTAAGCTTATGTAATTTAGTAATATTGCAACATAAGATAACAATAGTTCTTCTCTTGTTTGTCTTAACGTTATTAGTAGACTTGCTAAATAATATTGTCTTTGATATCGCTATTTAGAATAGATTTATTTTGTTTATATTATAGCAATTATAAGAGAAGAAGTTAGAATCTAGTTAATTCTTAATATAGTTTTGTATATTTTCTAGATTATTTGCAAGCTATTTGCGATCAATATAATCGAATTTACTATATCGATAACGCTTTTATATATAATGGCGAACTTTATAATTATTAAGCTATCTTGTCAGAGTCTTAAATAAATTTTGTATATAGAAAGAAAGAATTAAACAAAGTTTTTAATAAAAGAGTATCGTTATTTTCTTTATAATAGCTTCGATAATAAATATTTGTTAATTTTTCTTGCGTATTTGTTATTTAAATAGTACGTTTTCTATTTTAATTTATCTGTTAGAATAATAACAAATATAAATAGCTTAAATCTAATTGTTTAAGTAGACATCTTTCTTGTCAATTTATCGACATATATAGACGTTATCGACTAGATTATTTTTGTCGAATTAAGTCTTAAAGACGACGACAAGCTCTTTGTAAAATAGTAATTTAGTTTTGCGAAGAACTTGCAAAAAATAGAGCTTTTGTAATTATTTTTTTTAATGTAGAAAATAGACAATTTGTTGTTGCTTTAACAACGATGTTATTATAGTTAAAAGCAATCGCAAAGAATTTATTTTATGTTCGATTAAGATAGATGCACGCGATAAACTAGTAAGAGAAGGCATATTAAGATTATACGAGGCACGAATGCAAAAAATGTAAAAGATTTGATCAAAGTTTGATCGATAAGAAGAAATTAGATTTTTTTTCGTTTTCTCTATAAGTAGTTCCACCAAAATAAGCGAGAAATCTATCACCTCTTTCTATAGACTAAAACTGCGATAATTATTATCAAAATCGATAATTTCGATCAGATTGATTGCTTATAACACGATACTACCTATAATCCAACTACTTATAAAAAAGGTTTACTATAATTATATTTTGTATTTTATATATTTGTTGTCTATATTTTTAGATTCTATTTGTATAAGATATTTACTTTAAACAAATAATTGTATTTAATATTTTTTATCTTCTTTTATTTAACTTTAAACTTGTATTGTAGTTTGTTGTTGTATTTGCAATTTATATCGACTTTTGTTACTATATTATATTTGTGTTTTGTTTTCGATCGCAACTTAACAATAGCGTATTGTTAGCAAATACAATAGATAGATAATAATTGCTTACCTAATTAATGTTACAATATATAAATAATAATCGTCTATTTAATTAATAAAGCAAACGCGAAAAACAATATTAAGATAAACGAAAATTAAAACAAGTATCTCTACAACAAGTGTTTTCTATAAATAGTACAATTATCGAGTGCAATATAGGAGATAAATATTTAATCTGCAATAACTTTAATAATATTGTATAGATTAAAGCAATTAAAATAATCTTATTATTCTCTTACTTAAATCTCCAAATAGAACTACTTAGTAGTAAATTATATACGTAAATATATGCGTTGTTTAAATTATAGAATTTAATACTCTTCTATTTTTAGAGATCTATTTAAGATACTTTTAATAGACTATCTAGTAAATTATCTCCTAACTTAGAGAAATTAAAAAGTTCAATCTAGTATAACTTTTGCAATACTATATCAAATTAAGTAATTATAGACTTTATATAATAAATTCAGTAAACTCTATTAACAAGTTAAGTTATAATATATTTAAATTGTAAATATATAGATATGTACAATCGCAAGTTGTAATTCTTCTAGTATATTAAGTTTAATAGAGCTTATTAGCTTATCTTGTAGTTTCTAATTAAGTAAAATTTCTTCAATTAATACAAATATTATCTTTGTCAATTTTCGATTAATTAGATTGCATAGATATACTCGACGCTACAAAATAAATAAGAATATTTTTCCGAAGAAGATAATATATACTTATTAATTATATAGTCTATTTTACTAAACTTTGCGCTATTCTAAATCTTGTTGCAAAATACAATAAAAGATTTTTTTATAAAATTACTCTTATTTTTTAAGAAGTTTAGATACAACAAATTTATTAACAACAATATTAAATTTATTATATAAAAAAAGATATATATTTTCTCGAGATAAATAATATAGTAAAACTCGATTTGTTTTATAAACTAATTAGCTATTATTGTATTAATTAATTGCGAGGGATTTTGACAATATTGTTAAAAAATAATATTATTATATAGAAGAAAATCGCGTTTTATTCTTTAAATCTAACACTTTAATATATCTTTGTTAAAAGTTATATATATAGTATAATAGCTAATATTGATAGCAACAATAATAATAACTTATTGTTTGTTTGTCAAAGAAAGAGTTATAACTAGAAAAATATATAGAAAATTAAAATATACGAAAAACTTTACAAGCGAAGATAATTGTAGAGATTTAATAGATATTAATTGCTATTTTCGATAATTATCAACTTTTGAATAATTGAATTATCAAAGTATTGATGTTTTGCGAAATCTATCAAGAAACTCGCAAGAGACAATATATCGCTTACGAAATTTCTGCAAGCTACTATTCAATTAACACAAGTACAATAAATATTCTTTATAAGCAGTCGCTTAATAATTGCGAGTTAATAACTAAATTTGTTTTTTACTGTCTTGTCTCTTGACAAATATTATCTAGATTAATATGTTATTTATATTAACAATTTTTAGATAATTTTCCTGCATATTATTACAATATTATCAAATTAATCTCGATTCAAATTATAAAAAGATTAAATTAAAGCTAGAACTATACTCTAAAAGTTATATCTCAAAAGTTAATTAATTAGATTAACTAACAAAAAGATATAAGTTTTGCAAATAATAGATTTTAAGTTTTAATATTAACAATTTACTAAGAATACTAATTATACAACAATAAAAGCACTTATTATTATATATAAAAGTTTAAATTATAACTTTAATATATTATTTTTAATATAAATTTTCTAAAATATTATTTTAGCTTGAAATTGTTCTTTATACAATGTATAAGATGTTAAGTCTTAATATTTACTTAGATTGATCGTTAAATCGAGTTTCGATTCCAACTTTAGAAATCGACTGGACTCGACAATTTCAACATTAGGAATCGACTCGAAATTCAATTCGATTTCTATTATTTTGAAATTGACTCGATTCTATTCGACTCGATTTTCGATTTCAATATTAGAAATTGAATCGAATCATCAAGAATGTCAAGAATATCGTCAAGAATGTTAAGAATACTAAAAATAGTATAAATTAAGTTTAAATTTAGATTTTTTATTAATTACTAGATAACGCACAATAGTAATGCATTTACAAAGAGAAATTTCTAATATGTTTATTAATTAATTTAAATTAATTAATTGTTTTTATCAAATTATCAATTAATTGTTACTAAAAATAATAGTCTTAACAATTCGAGTCGATTTTTTCGAGTCAAGTTTCGATTTCAAGTAGAGAAATTAACTCGAATTGTCGATTCAACTTTAGAAATCGAATTGTCAAGACTTTTGAGTTGAATTGATACGAATTGTCAAGATTTAAGTCGAATATTTAGTTCGAACTTGATGATTCGACCCAACGCGATTAGTCTATATTTACTATAGAACTATATAGAAATCTAGCGTTAAAGCTTTAAAATCTATATATATAAATAGTAATATTGCAATAGAATAGAGTCTAAACTTATAATATAAGAGAATATTTGCAGAATATTGATATATTATAAAATTCCTCTAATTATAGTATATAGTAGATTGTAGTATTATAGCTTTAACTTACTTTATAAAAAAAAATATCTTAGTTCTAATTATTTTTTCTATTATTTTTATAATTATAAAGATTTTAGTGCTAGCGTTGCTACTTATTACTATTTTTCAAAGAGATTAAAATTTTATTTTTAAATATATTATTGTTTAGTATTGTTAACTAGATTGATTTGTAAGCAATTCTCAATATCAATAGCTCAAATCAATATTTATATCTAACTCTACAAATAATATATAGAATGTTAGTTAATTAGTCAATTAATTGTGTTGCTGTAACCAATAAACGTAAAATCTACTCAAATTTATTAATGCAGATAATATATTAATCTAGGTGACACCCGCCAAGAGACGAGGCGGTAAGAGACGAATTTAGTTATCAACTCGCGATTAAACAGTATCGACTTCGACGCAGTCAATTTGCCTGGAATCGTCGATTTTGGCAATAGTTATCCCGATTTCGACCTATAAGCAGAGGCGATCGTTAAAGTAATTACATTGCTTACTCGACCCGAAAGCGCAACACCAACTGAAAGTGCCGGCGCTAGTCAGCTTATAACTAAAGTACTTTAATTCCCGCCGCGTCCGGGTTTCCAAACAGATTTACCCAACCACTCACTGCCAAGATGGTAAGCCGAATTAATCCCTATGCTACGACGCTGAGGTTGCAACTTACTCTGTAGTAACGGAGGTACCCGGTGCTTACGCGCGCCGGGGGTGTTGCACTTCCAGGTGGTGTTGCACTTCCAGATAATGTTGCACTTCCAGATAATGTTGCACTTCCAGATAGTGTTGCACTTCCAGATAATATTGCACTTCCAGGTGATGTTGCACTTCCAGGTGGTGTTGCGCTTCCGGGTCATGGCGAGTATACATCCTGCATCCGTTCACCTTGAATATATGACACGAATACCAAATTTGGCCCCTGCAAAGTCTTGAAATAGTCAAATCCAAGGCTCGGCAAAAGTACCCAGACACTTGATATCAGCAGTGTCGTCTTACACGCAATCAAGGGACATGGCATACTGACTGCTTATGAACAAGGTTTATTGTACAGCCACAATGACTAAGACAACTTCGTATTCGATTAGTCACTGCTCCACTTGCTGAGTATTCTCACCGTCTTCAACGCTGAGAGTTCCCCTTCTGGTCAGAGCCTTGGCACTGCGGTGAGCATTGGGAACGGACTGTAGAATGATATATGGAAAGGGACTGCAGGGTGGATGGTTTGGGTGCTTCCTCCATCACATAATTCATACTCCACTGCTGCCTGTCCTCCCTTTGATAGGGGATGAGACGATTAGACATTACTCAAAACAATCGAGCCACAAGCAAGATGCTTTCCGTTGCATCTTCATTTTCCTTGTTCATCTTTGTCTTAGCAGCATCTGCGGCCACCGATCCGGGCTGCAACTGTCAACCTGGGCAGAAATGCTGGCCATCTTGGCAAGAATGGCAACAATTCAACCAGACTATCGATGGTCACTTGCATAAGACCATTCCGATGGGTGCTCCTTGCTATGATAATTCCCCCTACTACGACGTGGCGGCGTGCGACGTCGTGGAGGGCAACTATAGCGATAGCATCTCCAGAGGATCATACTACGGACAGACATACTGGTTGAATTGGGAGGCTTGCGGCACATCTGGCTGTTCTCTCTTTGAGCCCGATCCAGAAGAAACACTCTTCAGTACTTGTTCTCTGGGAAGGCTTGCGCCATACTATGTCGCTGTGCGCAACGCATCGCATATATCGGCGGCTCTCCAATTTGCCCAAGTCCACAACATTCGCATCAGCGTCAAGAATACAGGCCATGATTTCTTCGGACGTTCATCGGTACCAAACTCCCTGGCAATTTGGACCCATCATCTGAACAGTCTTGACTTCCATCGTAACTTCACTGCATATGATTGTCCATCGGCTAATGGGCAGAATGTTGGTGAGATGGGAGCTGGAGTCGTCGCCGGAGATGCGTATCGCTTTTTCAATTTGCATGGTATGGATATAACCGGGGGATATGAAGAATCTGTTGGTATCGCAGGCGGATTTGGCCAAGGAGGAGGTGTAGGCGACTTCACCACTACATACGGCCTCATGGTGGACAACGCAGTGGAATTCGAAGTGGTCACTGCCGGCGGTGAAGTACATGTTATCAACGAATGTAATGATGCGGAGCTCTTCTGGGCAATGCGAGGTGGTGGTGGAGGTACCTATGCTGTTGTCACCAAGTATCGAGTCCAACTTTACCCTTCCTTACCCATTCATACTTACAACTTCGTGGCAAACTTCACGGGGGATAATACTACTCAGAGCCAAACCCTCCGCGAGATTCTAACAGCACATGCCAGCAATCAGATTGAATGGTCTGCTCAGCTGGTAACGGGATCAGTAGACTACTATCCAGAGAAAGTGTCATTTGGCGCGGTCCTGCCATACGGCGACGATGGCTCCAGGTTGAAATCTGCAACTGCAGCTTTCTTTCAGTTCGTGAGCAACAGGACCGATATGATAATCGTTGAAAACAGCTATGCTTCCTACGCCACTTACACCAATTATCTTTCAGTGAGCGCTATCGATACCAGAGCAACGGAACCGGCCGGTATCTTTTCGCTACTCGCCTCCCGACTTATCCCTCGCGATCTTTTTACTACCCCCGAAACTGTCGATTCACTTGTCGAAGCTGTGGTCTACGGCATCGAAAAGGCTAGAACTCTACTTCCTTTCACGGCAACCCAAGTGGTTTTCGAAACGCCAGTCAGTAACCTCGACAGCAACCAGATGACATCAGCTCTCCCAGTCTGGAGAAGCGCACTGTGGCATGTGATTCATGTTGGGGAATGGGTAAAGCCGCTGGCTCCTATCACGCTTGAAAGCGCCACCGCTGGCTTTCTGCAAATGTTGGATCCTCTCAAGCAATTGAGCCCAGGTGGAGGAGCGTATTTCAATGAGGCTCATTACGGGGAGCCGGACTGGCAAGAGACCTTTTTTGGTAAGAATTACGATAAACTTTTGGAGATCAAGAACCAGTACGATCCAAATCATATCTTTGACTGTTGGAAATGTGTTGGATGGCGGGGCGAGCAAGAGTGAGTTTACTTCTTTTACTTTGGTGCTATTGAGAGCTATCATCATTGACTAATCCCTTCCGTTTAGTCCATTCTACTCCTGCTATCAGAAAGGGTAGCTTCTCTTCAGTCCAATCAAAGCTATACCGGAGAAAGACAGATGATCGGACTCTTGCCCATAAAAATAGGGTCCATCATCTAGGCGGATTGAGCGTTTCCAAACGCTGAAAGCCAGCACTAAAAAAGATAGAGAGACGATGATCGCGAAAATGATAATCCTTTAAATATCTTTGGCAAGATCCTCATCATCAAAGAAAGTAAATAGTTCATATCAATTGAGGGTTCGAAAGGTAGCTCAAAAACCTCATCCAAACAACTCGTAATCGGGACTATCTGAAGATGTGGGATTATTGAAGGAATGGCGGTTCAAACCAATGGGTGGCGGGATGCTTCGCATTGAAGTGATGGATCTTACGACCCATCTAATCATTTCGCTAACTAAGAGCATTCCCACAGAGTGTACCAACGAATAAAAAAGGTTTCAAAAAGCAAGGCTCGAACAAGCAAGACTTCAACAGAGTGTTTTTCAAGGGCTGAGAAGATTTAGAATCGGGAACAGGATGTTCATAGTACACATGCCACCTTTCCGACGAAATTCTTGATTTGCTCACCGCACGACTCATATTTGAACTGAGCCCCCCCAGACTTGCTGGTGAATGTTCTACCATTTTCCCGAAGAGAGGAGGCTGATCTCGATTATTATCGTTATGAGGTTCATCATATCACCTTGGACGCTCGTAACTCCTTGGAACGCCGGCGACCGACACAAATAGACTTTATGAGTGGAGCGAAGATTACGGATACAGTGTACAGATGCAGTGTGCAGATGCATCTTGTTGGTGAGAGAAAGACTTGTTGACTTCTGTGTCAGTAATAAACCTCAGACAAAATCTGGGTCACCAATATTATCGTTTAGGAGATGTGGAGAAGTTATGGGGATACTCCGGTATCAAAGAAAGTCTCCGTGGGGCAGAGAAAGCGAAGAAAGGGCCTACTTGTGAGGAATGAAATGGCCGTTCAATTAGTAGGTACATGGTAAGCTTCTTGAAATCACATAGCTTGTCTTGACAGACTCGCGGATACTAATCTTTACGCGCTATGGCAGGAACCCACAGCGGGTGGACAATGTCCCTTAGTACCTCTGCTGTATGGCAGATACTCCGCACATATGGGACCTTTAAACTGCACCCAGAAGATTTTGAGAACGGTCTACACGCTGCAACGAGAATTAGGTGCCCACTCACGTTGTTACAATGCCCCAGAGCCGAGGTTCGGATATGACCGAGTTTACAGACAGCTCTTGTTCGTCGATGTGACGAAAGAACCACTTAATCCTATCGAACGGTTTGTAGAGGCAATCTGGATGTCAATGACCAAGTCTGTCAAAGGGCTGCGCTGCCTTACTTGGTAACTCTCAATCGCGAGCCTGCTCCACTTCGATGGCTTGAGACGTCGTTGCCTGACGGCAGGATTCTTCCAGTGGGGCGGCTTCCTTCTCTTATAGTCCTACGTCGAACCTTGAGACCAGGATGATACATGCGTTTCGGCGGATGGATCCGTGAATTCTGTAGCTGAACGTTGATTGGACAAGTTCAATCCTGCTATTGAGGAGACAAGAATATTGGACTGACCGAACGGTACCGTGTCATGTATCACATTGCTAGAGTGCAGAATGTTAATGCAGATGGCTGATCCGGGAATCAGCTCCACATACGATGTGCTGTGTATATACCCCTGCATTGCATGTAAGAATCTTCTAATGGGCGAACCCACTCTACAAGCGCGCCATGTAACGCCGGGGTCGGTAGCGATGAATAAGTATGGTAATGACAATAGTTCCGAAACCAAGACGCAAGGCCAGTGCGATCCACATGGCGGTTTTCAGACGCTCGAAATAGCCATCTAGCATCTCTCCCACAGTGTCAAGCGAGCTGAGTCTGCTACGTTGCCGAACATTGGTGGTGGTTGTGGCAAAAGTGTCCGAGTCGAGTCCGCCGAGAACTACGTTCTCGTGCCGCTCGATTGGATCTCCTAGCGCAGTTATAGAGGTACTTAAAACTCTCATTTTGTGGGCTCGGAACTTGTATGTTGTAAGCCAAATAACAAAACGAATGTCCCAAGGGCTCAGCGTCGGCCAGTCCCACATCTTTGTGGGATTGTCAGTTGGTAAGAGGCCAAGAAAGTTGGCCAGTATTCCGTAAGTTAATCCCCAGAGGATCAATGGTGGTTCCCGGGTTGAAGTTACCGACGGAGATCCGCGCCACCATGTACTGACCATGTTACACCTTGAGCCTGCCTGTTGAAGCTCAACAGCATGGACCGAGGAAGCGTAGTCCAAGGTCGAGCGGCTGTAGACACTCTCTGTTGGAACGAGCCTCCTGGCCGTGAACAATAATTGGCCGATCATGGCCCTCAGAACGCTTCCGGTCACTCGATTGGCACGGCGAAGAAACCGGTCTGACACGTCACTGCGCTCAAAAGTTCTGAGATGGGGGCTCATCAAGGCACGTAGCGACACCCAATGGGTAGAGCTCACTTCAGTCGACTGTAATTTTAGAGGATGGGTATCGGAGCGCATCACCAGATGTACATAGGGGCACAGTACCATGAGCCTACAATGCTCGTCAGCCTAGATAGTGGAAATGTTCCTCGATGAGATTAGGCATACGGTACTTTGGACCACCATGTTGTCACGACTTGCTCGGGTAGGTTGCCCACCAGCATGCAGTGATCCGCGTTCAGGTCTAGACCTATTTCCTCTCGAGTCTCTCTGACACCGGTAGCACAATCATCTCCATCATTCGGCTCTCTGCCACCTCCTGGGAACGCGATTTGCCCAGTCCATCTATCGCCGGTCCGTGTTGCACGCTTAATGAAGAGGATCTCGGGTTCCCCTTGCTGGACCCATTGCTGGTTGAAGAAGTTCTCTAGGCGCTGTTCGGAGGTTGCAGCGGTGGCACCGCATAAATTTGAATCGTATGTCACAGAATCGGGTGTTAGGGGTCGGAAGCGCACGATCAGCGCAACAGATGCTCGCTTCTTGCAGGGTGGTGGATTTGGCACATGGGGGTATTTGTTGCTTTGGAGGAATTGCAAGACCCCTCTCAGTTGACGCCACAGCATTGGGTCCAGATAAGGCTCAGGGACACTTGCTCCGTCCGGAGCATCCATGGAGCTAAGTCTTGCAACGGTTGCTGCGACCTGTTAAGACCAAAGAAGCATTGGTTTGCTGTTGCTGCTCGTACTCCAAAGACAAGCCACTGCCAAGACCAATCCTTAGCGCAAGCGCGCGGCAAGCCCCGAGATGCCGGACAGTGGGGGGGCAATTGTGGAAGCTGTTCTTCGAAAGTTCATCTGCGTGACGTTTAAGGCTACATGAATAGACAATACCCTGTTAGCTAGCGGTTATTCTCCTTGCTCGTCACAATGCGTTTTGGCAGAACTCTACGCAACTCAGTATATGAGCCATGGAAATCCCAATACATTGATTATGCAAAGCTAAAAAGGTTGTTGCGCGAAGACGATGCTGAGGACATCCCGTCGAGTACCAGACCCAGTCAGAAGACGCATGAGTGGTCAGAGATAGATGAGAGTGCTTTTACCGAGGAATTGCTGAACGTGCAATTGGAAAACGTCAACAAGTTCCATGCGGAGAAAATTAAGCATCTACGTGAGAGGTCGGCTGAGTGTGAAGCTACACTTGAAAAGTACAGACGCGCAGAGGAGTCCCGAGCAGAGCCATCGACCGGTGAAGATGACAAGCAACATGATTTGGTTGGAAATCTACACGCTGTGCTAGGAGAGCTGGATTCTATTACAAAGGAGCTTAACGAGCTCGAAAAGTACAGTCGCCTCAACTACGCGGGATTCCTCAAAGCCGCAAAGAAGCATGATCGTCGGCGCGGTTCCAGATACAAGGTTCGTCCTCTGTTGCAAGTCAGATTAGCAGCACTGCCATTCAACTCAGAGGATTACTCACCACTGCTCTACCGGTGAGTCTACTTCTTGACTGGACTTGAGATCTTTGGCAGCTGAAATGCAATGACTTTCCAGCCTGTCTGTCATGTACTCCTTCATTAGGCAAAGAATAGGGGAAAATCTTGAGGAAACCTCCTCGAGCATTGACTTCAAGAGTGGTAAGGATGTATACAAGTCATACAAATGTGGGTTGGCTTCCTGTAAACCGCGTTCAGTGCTGAATCGTTGTTGTAGTCTGGGTTCATCCCGAGAACATCCTGGAGGTCAAGACATATATACTTCGTCGCCTGCCAGTGCTTGTCTACAATCCGCAGACAGCGAAACTTGTGGAAGGAAGCCAGTCTGATCCTACCATCAACTCACTGTATTTTGATACCGAGGACTTCTTACTGTATAACAAGAAGATTGAAAAAGCCTCCGATGCTCAATCATTACGGCTTCGGTGGTTTGGCCAGCTCAGAGACAAACCCGAAATCGTACTTGAGGAGAAGGTTATTCAGGATGACAGTAGTAGCGAGCTCCGTCTTCCAATGAAAGATAAAAACGTGCAACCGTTCATCAAGGGACAATACCGGATGGAGAAAAGCATAGATAAGATGCGCGCTCTACATGGACCAGAATCAGACGCTGTTGCTCAGCTGGAAGCGAAAGTTGAAGAGATACAAGCTTTCATCAGGGAGCATGAGCTTCAGCCCGTGCTTCGCGCTAATTACACCCGCACTGCCTTTCAGATCCCAGGAGACGACCGGGTCCGCATCTCAGTTGATACCAATCTGGCTTTCATTCGTGAAGACTGTCTGGATCAGGAAAGACCATGTCGAGCTCCTGAAGAGTGGCATCGTAAGGATATTGATAGAGTAGCGATGGAATACCCCTTTACAGACATTCGGAAGGGGGAAATCGCTCGATTCCCGTACGCTTTACTCGAAATCAAGGTCAAAGATAACGGAAGCAAAAGGAGAATTGAATGGATATCTGACCTAATGTCGTCACACCTTGTTAAGGAGGCTCCGAGGTTCTCCAAATTTGTACATGGCGTTGCGCAGCTGTTTGAAGACTACGTCAACAGCTTTCCGTTTTGGCTCAGTGATCTGGACACAGATATTCGAAGAGATCCTGAAGATGCGTTTCGAGAAGAGCAAGAGAAGAGGGCTAAAGAGGTCGATGATGACATGCACGTCGGCAGTCTGCTTGGAGGCAAATCGGCTTCGTATTTTACAGCAGCTGTTGGCTCACCCGCCGGCAAACAAATTGCACTTTTGGCGGATGTGCGAGAAAAGGCGGATAGGGCCGCCAATGACCAAGATTTCGATGACGAGTTGGCCCAGAGAGCAGGGAATCTCTCCAAGACTCGAGGCCTACGGTCGTTTCTCCCCTCGTTCTCGAACTCCAAGTATGCACGTGCGCGTCGGCGTCAGTCCGTACAATTACCGCCTGCCGTCCGCCAGCCTGGTCAGTTAATCAAAGATTCTGGGGATGTGCATGTAGAGCCAAAGGTCTGGCTCGCAAATCAGAGAACCTTCATCAAGTGGCAGCACATTTCGGTTCTACTGGCCTCTCTCTCACTAGGTCTTTACAACGCCGCGGGCGAGTCCAACAACATCGCTCGCGGTCTTGCAATCGTGTACACCTTGGTGGCAGCTTTCGCCGGACTGTGGGGTCTGTATATCTATCAAGTCCGTAATCGTATGATTAGAGCCCGAAGTGGCAAGGACTTCGATAATATGGTCGGGCCTATCGTCGTATGCGTTGGGCTTTTTGTTGCGCTATGCCTGAACTTTGGGTTCAAGGCACGTGAAACATATCCCCGATTCTCTTAGAGCACACTGACCTCTGTCTAGTATCATGATTGCTTGACAATGAGTAGGGCCGAAGTCAGACGTGGCACACCGGTTAACTTTTCTTACCTTCAAACCTCCATGGGGGAGTCAAATCAACGGCCAGTTGTTCAGCAAGAACTGAGATAAAAACCGGCTCGGCACCCTGCCATCGGAGCTGCACATACGTGTTGCAGAAGTCAGACGAACTGGGTTGAGCGGACCTCTTACTAGATCATGAAGACGTTGGCGTGTGCTCATGGTCATTAGTTGGGCGTTTGCACTCACCAAGAGAAGTCAGATCTCACATGTCCAGGTACCGAAGTAGTGATGTGGGTTAAGAGCGCGAGATGCTGGTGCATCGGGCTCTTGAAGGGCATGGCGAGTCGAGTTAATTCGTGGTGAGTGATCAAGGCCGGAGGCCCATTGCGTTCTAATATTCGGCTTAGAGTATTGGGTACGGAGGCGAAAGACTCCTTGAGCCGGATGTGCATAGCACAATCGCGCTGCTTCGACTATCTGTGAGCTCGGAAAGCATTCCAACGCATATTGCTATGCGCCACGATGCGTAACGTAACCGCTGCCCTCGCACGAGTATACAACTAAGAGATACTACCTTATTGACGTTGATGCGGTCGTTTTCTGTAAGGTGAATTGTTCCAAAGTGTGTAATGACCGTCTGAAGCACAATTCATCCGTTTAGAATACTCAAGACGTTGAGCAACAGCATTATGAAGCCTCCGGACTGGGGAGTCAATGGGCTGGGCTTCTTACCCGCCTCGCTGATACAGAACAAGGCCCTTAGCTCGAGGTACCTGATGAGTAAGGTAGATGAACGCCTTGATCCGAGCTAGCATAGACCGAAGATAAGAACTAAGGTCTTGGTCTAGTGGAACTAGCCTCCCCTTAGTTTCTTTGAGGTCATCCAGATACTTCCTTCGTCCCTCAACCCTTTATCTTCTGACAGCACACCTGACTCTGCTTGCTTCTGCTAGCCATCAACTCAGTTGAGCTTCGCTTTCATCTTGAATTCGTTCCTTTAGCTTGTACAGTCCCAAGAACATGTGCGATTCGCAAAGCAATTCCATTGCTTGACCTTAGCCCTACGATCACCAACGATGTCGAACCGTCATGCTTCACCAGTAAAGCCAAACCCAACCCACTGAATCAATGTCGAACACCGTTAACAAAGCATCAGGTGGGCCTTGAAGTCAGTAACGGTGGCAATCATGACTATCGGGAGCTAAGACGAAAGAATCATCAGCCTGAGGGCCTCAACACCCTTTTCAAACATGCTGGTGCCCCGCACTCGCTTCGCGATACTCCAGATAACAGCAGCTCTGGAACCAACGATACTGTAGAGCCAGATGCCTCTGTCCAAGGCTCTATCTGGCCTTTAGATGGCTTGCATGCGCGGTCGTATCTGACTTCGGAGGATGCTGTGATATTGATAGGCCAAGGGGCGCTGCACTTTGAAGGTTCCAATTTTCAAGCATATCATACCAGTCAGCCACGCACTAGATACTTTGCATTCGCTGGTGTGATAGGCAAAGATGGCCATCCTAGCCTTTCGTCTCGCTCTGGCAGGCTATCCCCAGGATTTTCTCTTGTTCTCGGCGGCCGTGTTGACAAGGATCAGCCTTGGGACACACTGGAGCAGCCGAGCATGACAATGTGCTTCGGTAAGATCCCTGGCTCGATAAGTTTGAATCGTTATGTTGGCCGCGTCAATCGTCCACTTAAGGATAAGGAGTCAAACTCTCTTATAGAGCGAAGAGAGATGAGTATGCGAGATATATTGGATCGCCTAGCTTGCCTTCAGCATGGCTTGGATCTTGATGTGAGTTACTCCCTGATATGAGAAGTTGCACGTCCACTAACAAGTGATTGGTTAGCCTGTATTCGCTGAACAGTATCTCTATAACACTCTTGTCTCTGACCGTGATGCGCAGTTGAGCGATCAGCCGGATGTTGAGCGCCAAATCCAGGTCTTGGCTGAAGCATTAGATTCACCGCGGTGGATCGACTTCAGACGAGCGCAGGATCAGATTATTGCATTCTACTTCCGCAGCGATGACCCGACTCTTGCACGCATATTCTACCATCAGCTCATGCTAAGCATGCAGCTACTGCTCAACGTCCGCAACTCAGGATTCAGCCGGGATGACGAAGCCTATCTGTTCAATGGACTTCCTGAAAAGGTTGCGTGGTCGGTGGCTTTGGCTCAGCTATGGAGAAAGCATTGCCTACTTACGAAACCTCCTAACAGACAGGAAGATCCGGTGCTCGGACCATATGCAGTCACCTTCCGCAGTATGTATGATCAGGTGGAGAGACTCATCGAGTTTGGCCGTGCTCTCAAATGGCCTCACATGACGTACGTGGAGAACCACCTCAGAGACGACCACTACCGAACAATAGTGCTGGAGAAGCGAAACAAGGAGTCGATGACCTGGCTCTCTGGCCTTATCATGCCAGGAGATTGTTCATCATGGGTCATCATGACGGCCCTGCTCGACTTTGATAGGGACTTTACACGAAGCTTGAAGAATTTCATGCTCTTCGTCCCAAACTTCGGCTTCCAATACCACAATTCGAGCTACTGGCACTGGGAATGCATTGTTGCCAAGGTCATGGCTGCTGCTGAAGGTGTGAACCAAGTAGATGGTTGGGTTGGCCCCGTATATTATTCGATCAGCCTTGCCAAAACCCAATGCGTTGCTATCAATCAGTACACCCCTCCTCACGGCCTTCACCGAAGCGATGTTCGGACCATCGAGGTGCGAAGCGACCCTCTAGGTCCCACCGCCGACTACTACCCCGTCTCGGACTTCAGCTTGCCGCATCGAAACTCCGAACCAATCACCACCATACAATTCCGGCGTGTCGAGTTCAAGCGCAAGGACAATGCACAAAACTCAGTCTACGACTCCTGCGTCATCTTCGCCATCACCGGCCCCGTTCCCTTCAGCATCCCCATCCGTCTCCGCTACAACGTCAGCTTCATTGCCGCCCCACCCTGCAACTATGGTCCCCATGTTCTATGCCACGAGTATGCCTACCTGATCGCCCCGGTCGACCAGATCTGGCGCTTGAACTTTTGGGGTGGCGGTTGCGTCTGTCGTCTTGATCGCAAAGGCCCGAACTGCAAACATCGTATCGGTTATCCAGAGCTCTTCGACGAGGAGAGCGTTTTGGTTATCCGCGCCTTTGGGGCAGCGGATAATGATGTATTTGCACGCGCCTGGTGTTCCTACATGGGCCTATCGGCGGTAGTTGCTGAGGGTAAGGAGACGTGTGTGGCTTGTGCGGTGAGGAACGCATATGCAGCGTGCATTGCTGTGGTCATCATGATTGATGGGAAGGACCTGGAGGTTACGGGCGAGGAGCAGAGCGGCTCGGGCGGCTCGCTGGGGAGCAGGAGACAGCATCGCAGCAGAAGCTCGACGCACAGGCGCCATTGAGTTGGAAGATGGATGATGACATGATGAGAAGCGCACTAACTGGTACAGTGTCCAAATTGTTCTGTAGGTATCTCAGGCCCGCTGGCCAGAATGTGTGGCTAAATCGGCCCTTTGTATCCAAGTTGTGGAAATTCAGACTCAATCAGATTGTACGTAAGTGATCGAAAATGCTTTTAGAAAGCCTGAGAAGTCCGTGTGTTCTAATTGAACAATATGAGCTCACATTGGTTGCAAGGACACAAATCAAAATTGAAAGTCTGTACACAAATTTTCGAAAGAACGTTTTGGCGAAATTGCGATGGATTGAGGGACCAAGGATAGACCACAGCAAGACCGGGAAAGCGTTGATCCATCAAAGCCATTGACTGAGTACTGAAAATTCGTAGATGACGATGTAAGAAGTACCACGATCTGGGAAGATGAGACTGGCCACATCAATTGGACCTTGAAAGGTGCACCTCGCACGCGCATGGGTTGGCAGTGCGGTGGTCACTATAGGTCAATATCTATCACGTCTAGTATTGGATATCCTACAGTCATATATAGATGGTGCTTCATCTATCGTTCAAGAACTGCAACTACACATCATCTGCCTGTTGCCCCTCGGAACATCTCCCGTCCATCGCTTCTCCTCCTCAGCATCCATTCCCCACTCCTCCTCAAACGGGTGCAACGTCATGTTCATAGCCCTTTTCAATATATCCCTCTCGCCACCTTGCTCAACACGCTGGATGATCTCGTCCAGAACCCAAGACCGAGGCATGAACTTGGGGTTTACTGCTTTCATGGCTTTCTCTCTATCCGCGTCTCCATCCTGGCCCCAGTCGCCGATGACTCTCTGCCGCCACTTCTCGAGCCAAGTCGCTATGCGCGCACGAGCGTTCTCCTCGGTATTGCCGAGACCAGTAACGCCCTCGGAGTGGAAGAAACGACCTGCGACGTGCTTCCGGTGATCTTCCGACTCGAGGTCCTCGAGCTTTACAGAAGACAGGCGTCGGAAGAAGTGGTTGAAATCTAGCTCAAGTTTTTCCATTGTGTCTAACAAATCCGAAAAGAGCTCGTCGAAATCTGACTCTTGTTCGGAGGTCAGACCCAGCCGGGCTCGCATTAACCGCGTGTATTCGTGCATAAAGACAGCCTTGTACTCCTCTCCAACACGAGGTATAATAGCCTCAGCACGTTTGATGAGCTCAGGGGCGAACGCTTCGGTCACACCCTTTTCGACAAAAGTCTCATCATCGACTTTCGGGCCCGCTCCCATAAGCTCGCCCAACGATTCGCCAAGACGGACAAGGTTCCACCAGATGATGGAAGGCTGGTTCTTGTAGGCGTAGCGGAGAGCATGGTCGTCATGATTAGGGGTGTATGATGGGTCGAAGTTGTCAAGAAATGCGAAAGGGCCGAAGTCGAGAGAGAGGCCTAGGAGTGAAGTGTTGTCTGTATTGAGAACACCGTTGGTGAAAGCATATGCTTGCCATGCCGCAACGGTCATCGCGTTCCGCCGTACAATCTCACGATAAAGTCGGACGAATCTGTTCTCTTCGGCAGGTGCCTCGCCTTGTACCTCCGATTCAGGTACAGAACGTGACGGGCTAATGGCCGTCTTATTGACAGGCTGCGAGTGGTCCAAAGCAGCCGGAAGTGCTGACCACCCTCCATACACATTCTCAGCGACGTAATTGGCTAACTTGCGGATCAAAGCTCTATCGCCACGGGCACGAAGAATGTCGAATGTACCAATTCTCAGCCATGACTGAGCGAATCGGCAAACTATTGCGCCTGGCTCGATACGTTCGCGGCGAACTCTTGCGTTCGGAAGCAGAGTTAGGGACAAGGCACGGGTAGTAGGGATGTGGAGAGCGTTGAGTGCTTCGGAGACAATGAATTCTCGTACGCTCGATCGAAGCACCGCTTTTCCATCGGCGAACCGCGAGTACGGCGTCTTACCAGCTCCCTTGAGCTGAATTTCGTATCGGGTATGGGTGGATGGGTTGGTCGACTCGAACAGAGATATTGCTCTGCCATCGCCCAGCTGGCTGGCCCAGGAGCCGAATTGATAGCCTCCGTAGCACTGTGCCCATGGGTACACACCTGACCCTGTTTCTTGCTCCCAAAATATATGATTCCCAGCCACGGTAGCCTTGAATTCTTCCGAGTCCTCCTCCCCTTCCCTAAGGCCAATATCCTTCATAGCAACCGGACTAACAGCCAGAAGTTCTGGGTCCTTGACTTCTTCTGGTCTGACATAGGTGTACAGTGCCCCCTTGACCATGCGAGGGCCAAGCTGGTGTCGAGCAGCATTATGAGAGTCGGCAGGAGTCTTAAAGGCAGGGTCGGAGGGAAGGGAGTCGGTGAATGTGTTGGATTTCGGAAGATCAGAGAGGGAGGTACCAGCAAAGGTGCCGCTGGCGGTGCTGCCATTGACTGTTGTCGACATATGGGCAGTGATTTGACCAAGGCGCAGGTAGGAGCTCAGTGGACGATGAGAGAGAGTACGGAGGAACATGTACAGTATTATAAGTAGAATTGGTCTGCGGTTCGGTTGAGAGGATATGAGCATACCTCTTTCTCAAGGGCCAACAGATGTTTCGTCATGCCCGCGATCGAGGGTCTAAAGTACCCATACTACCAAAGAGGAACCGATGAACGGGATGACGTTTGGCGGTGGCGTGCATGTAAACCCTTACCCGGGTCCGCCCAGAGATTAGATCCTTCTAGCTCAGCCGCCGCTGTGGGGAGTGCCTCTAGCAGGGGCCGGAGGCTCGATTAATGACGTCATAAAGTTCTCGTGGATGATCTACTTCTACGTGACCGCCATCACAAATTCTATTAGAGCAACGACTTCCTTCAGTCGATAAAACCAGTTCTGGGGCACGGCAGTAGACTTCTTCGTTGAGTGGTATTGATAGCAGCTGCTTTCACCTACACCATTTCCCTTATACGTGTTGCTCATTGAGCTTACGACCGAGATACCCAAAGGCTCAAAGGACAAGCAGGCGGAGGACGATGTCGAACATACCCACAGCAGGCATTGGCTCACTCAAGCTCAATGACGGCAGTTCCATACCCGTAGTACGCAGTCCTATCCACTCCAGTCGACACCGCAATTGACAAGCTCCTACAGATCGGCTACGGCAGTTCGTCCTACTCCTAGCCCCTGAGAACACAATGGAGCTTACCAAGCTTCATAGCCGGTACAGCATGGTACAAGAAATCAGACGACGGCAGCACTGATCGCGCACTTGTCGACTCTATCAAAACTGCCATTAAGCTAGGATATTACCACCTCGATGCCGCCGAATTCTACAATACTGAGAAAGAGGTGGGCCTTGCAATCAAGGAGAGCAAAGTAGCGCGAGAGAAGCTGTTCGTAACGACGAAAGTCATAACAAACATCAAGGACATACCGAAGGCCATTGACGCTAGCCTGAAGAAACTTCAGTTGGACTATGTTGATCTGTAAGCCCAATACCATTTTGCTACGAGAGCGACCGGTCCGTAGCAATCGCTTCATACAAGTTGCTGAGAACTTTGATCTAGCTACCTGATTCACTCGCCCTTCTTCGCGAAGTCGGACGGCGACCTCCAAGACGCCTGGGCAGCAATGGAATCCGTTCAAGCTTCCGGCAAAGCCCGCAGCATCGGCGTATCCAACTACTTACAGAAACACCTCGAAGCCACCCTTGCCACCGCGAAAGTCACCCCCAGCGCCAATCAAATCGAATACCATCCGTATCTACAGCACGGTGATCTCGTGCCCTATATGAAATCCAAAGGCATCGTTGCGACCGCATATGGGCCCTTGACACCCGCCACCAAAGCGAAGCCTGGGCCTTGTGATACGCTTCTGGAGGCAATGTCGAATAAATACTACGTCAGCGAGGGAGAGATTGCATTGAGGTGGTGTATCGACCAAGGGATTCCAGCAATCACTACAAGTGGGAAAGAGGAGAGATTGCAGGGTTATCTGAGAGCGACGACATTCAGGATGACGCCGAAGGAGGTGAGGGATATCAGCGATGCTGGGTTGCTGAAACATTATCGGGGCTTCTGGCAAGCAAAGTTCGATGAGAATAGCAGGTTGTAGCTAAGAAATGAGCAGAGCGCTACGAGATGCATAAACCCATCCGATGCTTGATTGCCTGGTCGATTTCTTGATACCCCAAGGACTTTCGGCATGGGATAGTCTTTGGTAAGCAAGATGATCATATACTCCAAAAGCTCTTTTCCGCATGATATTGAGCATTGGTATTTCTAGTATATGCTCCGAGGTGCTTCTATCTAGACCAGGTATGATACTTTATCTCGACTATGATAAGGCTTCGTCGTAGGATATCTTCACAAAACCAAAACCTTCATATATACTGTAGTCCTTCTTTACATGCACGACCTTCACATACAAAAACTCCATCTCTTGAGCCATCCAATGCCCCGACCAATGCATTCCGTTTCTTCAACCACTCACCTTTCCCGTCCCCCAACCTCGTGACTGTCCTCCCCGCGCCGATACTTTCCCTCAGCATCTGCATCACCTCTTTCTTCGCTCCTCCCGTAATAACCACACCTTTACTCCCCAATCGTGATCTCACCAGACTACCCAAGAGTCCTGTAAAAGTCCAAGGAAACTGTTCGATCTCCGCTTCGAAGGCAGCCATCGTCTCACGCGCACACGTAGCGTACCCTTCGTCGTCAAGCATACTGGCCAGACGATGCAGGTTTGACGCTGAGATGTTGTTAGACGAAGGTTCGGCAGAGTCCATACCGTTCTTGAGGCGGAGTAAGAGGTCTGGAGGATGGGGTGATGGGGTAGAATAGAAGCCTGGGCTGGGCGGTGAGATGAAGAGGGCAATTTGCGTTTCTGCCTTGTTGTAAGCTTGGTTTCACAAGAGTAGAAGAAGGAGTTGGCGGGTCAAGACATACTTTGCAGTGTGTCCGCAAACTCCAAATACTGATCATCGAATGTTGCTTCATATAAGTCGATCAGGCCTTGAGTGAAGAATGCATAATCGTCGCAGAAGCCTGGAGCGTCACCACGTCCTTCACGATATACACGCCATAACGTTTTGGAGCTAGAGTCATACAGTTCTTCCTTGATGAAGGCAACGGCCTTCTCTGCGGCCGTTCTGCATTCTTCGGCTTTAACTGGATCTATGTCTACAAGCACAGCGCTGGTCCGCGCCAGAGCGCTTATGGCAAGCCCATTCCAGGCCACGATTATCTTGTCGTCCAGCGCTGGCCGTGGACGTTCTCGATCACGATGCTCTCGAAGTCTTCTTCGCCCCTCCTTGAGTATATTTGTGACTTGATCTTCCGACATGCCCATTTCCTTGGCGAGCGTTTTCGGCGTGGAACTGATGTTCAAGACGTTCTGGCTGATGAACTCATCATGTGGATCATTCTCTCTCGCAACATTTCCGTCAGCCGTGACACCGTAGAAGCGTGCGCAGACATCAGCATCGTGTGCGCCCAGCACGTTCGTAAATTCCTTCATAGACCACACGTAATAAGCACCCTCGCGCTTATCCGTGTCCGATCGAGAAGGATAGGAATCTGCATCTTCGGCGCAATAGAAGCCTCCAGTCGGTGCTGCAATGGGCGGGCTTGTAAGGTAAGTGGCGATATCGTAGACTGCGCCTAGCATCTCAGGATCACGAGTGGCGAGGAAAGCATCGAGGTAAACATCCAACAGTTGCCCTTGATCGTATAGCATCTTCTCGAAGTGTGGTAGACTCCAATCGCGTGTTACCGAATATCGTGAGAAACCATAGCAAATCTGATCCCTGATGCCTCCCCTGGCCATGTTCCGTAATGTGTTGATAGCCATCGCTGCCGCGCGTTCGCATTCTTCTTCTCCTATCACGTGCTTGACGGTATCTGGCCACTGACCGAGTCTTAGGAGAAAGCTGAGATGGACCGGGGTTGGGAATTTTGGTGCAATCGCAAATCCTCCGTTCACGCTATCGTACTTCCTGCGAAATTGCTGGTATGCGTCTTCCAACAGGTCCAGTTCGAGTCCATCTCCGTCGCTCCTCTCTTGATGACTATGCACACCTTCCTCCGCAAATTCTCTCAATTGTCTTGTAATCTCTTTAGCACTTTCTCTGCAACGACCTTCTTGTTGTGTCCACACGTCTCTCATCTTTCGCAGTATATCGATAAATCCCACGGCGCCACTGATCGACGCCGTCATGGAATAATCCGGACCTGGCCAATATGTTCCTCCAAAAACCGGCTCTAGATCAGGAGTCACGAACACATTCAAGGGCCAGCCACCCGACCCTGTCGTGGCTTGAACGTAATTCATATAAATAGCGTCGACGTCAGGACGCTCCTCTCGATCCATCTTGATCGGAATGAACGAGGAATTAAGGATCTGTGCAATCTCCGGACTCATGAAAGATTCTCTCGCCATTACATGGCACCCTTCTCGTGCGTCAGCAAGCGCTAAGCCTCATTGTAACGCCATTCCACCAGTGGTGCGAGCATACAGTGACATGCTGCGTAGCCGATACTGAGGAAGAGGAGACGGTTGTGGGTTTTGGCCAGAGCAAAAGTCTCCGGGCTCCAAATCTGCCACGCCACAGGGTTGTCCATATGCGCTCGGACCTATCCAACAATCAGAATCTGTCTGTGAGTCTGACTATGTCTGATGCTCACATAAGGGCTTCTGCTCTCACCGAGCCGGTTGCAGAGACGAAGCTCGTCACCCTTCTCCGGCCCATTCGGTCCACTGGCCGCCATCGTGAGATGGTCCCTTGTGGGAAGAGTAGCGCTTAATCTTTGAGCTGGCGAAAACTTCCTTGGCCTATTAATAGAACCCAATCGATGACCATGCTGACTGCAACTTCGAAATTTGCGATGACCGTAGGAGCTGTAATTGAGCCTGAGAGATGTCCTGTTCAAAGTGACTGTTCGAAGGGCGGACCGAAAGCCTCTCAGCTTCATGCGTTTCGAAGAAACAATGCCTCATAATTGAACACTGTTAGGAATTGTATAAAGTGGCATCATAATGGTGAAGCATGACGTCGGTCATCCCACTGGATTACACGGGGCTAATTCCGCGTCGCGGAGTCTCACTCCCTCCGCAGTCTCTTACAGTAGGCACCCACAGCGGATGGAAGGTGCCCGCTAGCATCGACCTAAGCTTGGCATCAGCGGTGACGTTTACTTGGTCAGAGTCTCGCTACGCTGCCTTGGTCAGGAAAGGCCCGCTGTGGGTGCCTACTGTAGAAGTACTACACTCTTCTATCATGGCTCTAGCTCGGTTCTTGAGACGCTATTATTTGATTTGAGCCTGGAGCTCTCTGGCCCTGCTGTTGGATCCCCCGGAGTTCCTTCACAGCACCACCAAGCCAAAGCAGTCGGGTTGCGCATTATTGCGCCTCACGTCGAATGAGAAGCAAAGCATCGCTGGCGAACAGAGAATCACGTTAAACTATTTTGACCAGCATATATCAAATCTCAAACGGAGTGTGTTGCCAGAAGAGCCCAAGGCTCTGAACCAGACTTTTCGCCAATATCCTCATACTTCCAAGGGAAGATATCCAAGGGAAGATATCCAAGGGAAGATGAATGAACTCCAAGGATGCTGATCCAGAAACTGCCGATCTCAATTCACGCAGGTGGTTCTTTCGACCAGATATCGGCAGCATGAAGCAGGAGGGAAGTGGGCCAGTAGCTTCATGGATACCACTGGCAAACTACAAGAGAAGCCACCAGACGCGAAGTGCGCTATTATCCGGTGATGATCGATGCTGCCTTTTTCATACAGGCGGCATGCGTTATTCGCGAGACCAAGCAATATGTCTACTTTAATCGTAGAATTCGCATCGGCGCGAATACATCGAGGCGAGTTATTTCACGCTCTGCCCTCAAAGCTCGAGCTAGACCGAGTATCTGTTCAGAATGTCCCTTGGACTTTTTGTTTCTCCTTCGCGCTGTACATTCATAAGATTTATCTGTTAAGATGTCGTGCTTGTTGATTGTCCGCTGCCTGAGCAGGGTCCTTTCTCCTGGTCTCGCACTGGTGGTCGCTTCGCAAGTCCTTGTGGGTTCTGCACGTGCATGGCCAGCTTCTCCCATTGTTCCGAGCGTGCTAGTATTCCCACTCAGTCAGTCTGCAGGAATGCCATTCGAACCCAACCGGTCTGCGACTGCTACCGACATCTCACTGAACCAGGGTAATAGCGCAACGTCTTTACCCACATCTGGTCAGTCTACGGTTCGCGTGACCTTGTCTAGTGGCAACGACATTCGGGTCAGTTGCAATGGAGCCCGTTTTGGCAGTGATCTAGATTTTGGGGACTGCGAAGATGCGATTAGTTTGTTGCCTCGCAACGACAATACGGAGAGATCGTTCACAAATCGCGGGGATGGCTCATTGCCAGGTCATTCTGTCTGGCTTCCTTACAGGCTGTTGGGCTGTGAGTTGAGACTATCATGATAGTCTCCAGACCCTGTTCGTGGAGGAATCTGCTGAACACAGACATAGCTCGCGGAAAATGTAGTGTGAGTCTATATCTCCGGGCCGGCGCAGGCGTGGCCTACGCAAGCTTGCGCCAGGCTTACGATGCTGCGTACGCCGTATATTTGACTTGTGCGGTCGGTCGTAGGAAAGGCGGAGTAGCCCTGGACATTGGTCGGTGCTTTTCTTAGCAGTCTGCTAGGGGCTTATTTTGTATCTCATGTTGAAATAATCACTAAAGCACGGGCTCTGCAATAGGTGGCGATGACAAGCTCGCGGTGGTCCTAGCCCACTACGAGCCCAATGTTCGTTGCGAAGGTTCTCTTTCAAAGGCAGCGGCGTTATCGTGTTCATCTCTGGCTCAAAGTATGCCAGCAGGAACAGACCTTGAATACTTCGGCGACCGCCGTCAGGATCCACGCGTTGAAGAAAAACTGCCACAAGACCTAACCTTTGGTAAGGTCCCCCCCATCCCAACAATGGTACCACATAACACATCCGGGCGCCTCTGACTAACAATGCAATACCCCGTAGAGGACCGTCAATGCTGGATCAGAATAGATAGCATGGTTGCTCAGACGGCAACTGCAAGTTGGTTCCAGCTGTGGGAAGGCATGGTGGCTTTGAACTCTATGTGTGCGAGGCGGGGGATGAAAGGCATCGCTAGTCGTCTCGGTAGGGTTCCAATCATACATCTTAAACCAGGTATCGAGATGCACTTTCGCTGAAATACACTGTCTTTCAATGTAGGCTCGAATGGGGACCTCACACTCGAATCTTCGGACCAAAAACTGCCACAATCCTATACAGCGCAGTGAGGTCTGGGAGATTATCATGGTCAATTATGACAATCACATCGTGGTTTATCTCTACTCAGAGACTTGGTCGCACCTCCTCCTCATGGCGTGTCCCTAGCCCCTTAATACAGCTCCACAAGTATGGATTCGATGGTCAGTATCATTATTGCTGGCATCGCACGGTAAACCCAGACAGAAGCAACAATGAAATCAGGAAGTACTACATCGGCTGGCGAGGGGTGGTGCGCCCGTTATTGAAGCAATCATGAACGTTATGCTCATTAACCTGACAATAGATCGATCCATGAGCAGTAATCCATAGCAAAAGATGGAAGTCGTTACTCTATCAAGTCGTCCAAAAGAATGACGCCGAAGAAGACGCTACACCAAGCGTCGTAAATTCGGTTATTCTAAGACCCCCGGAAAAGTATTCTCTATCTATACATCAGAAGGTTCTTCTATTCGCTGCAGAGAAGCCCTCAACGCTGCTTGCCTTTCTTAGGTGTTATAGATTTGATCGCCTTGATCGAAAGATCGTTTCGCTAGAACCTCTTCGACGATCAAAAACATGCGCATGATGTGCAGCGTTGTGGAAGCCGACCATTCATTAGAATCCCTCTCCTAGATCTTGCATTTCTTCCCAATCACAAGATCCAGTATACCAAGACCACCACTTCTGGCCGCTATTGTGGCAGGCATCAGAGCCAAGGCTCTTGAACGATGCCCCCTTCTGGAAGAGCACTTCCACTACAATGGCATTGCCACTTCCAACGCAACGAACAGAGGCGCTTGGCAAGTAATGTCCTCAGGTCTGACCTTCGAATATCATAGCAGCAATCGTGCAACATCGAAGTGTCCGACTTCGTAGGCTACCTGTAACGAAGATCTCAAAGTCCCGTCTCGCAATTCTTGAGCATCGTATTTCGAAAAGGATCTCACATCACCTACTTTCGCGCCCGCACTCAACGCACTGATATACATGTGCGTCTTGTGGACTGTACCTCTCGGGTTAACATTCCGAAGAAGTATCACAGCCATATCCAGGTAAAAGCAAGCGCGACGTGTGCAGGAGTGCGTTCTTTAGGGCCCCTGGTATCGGTTGCTGTTTCCTTGTCTCACGTCGTCAGTCCTGTTGCTCACGTCGTACGCTTCTGCTGTTCCGACATCGTGAATGGGGTCGTACCCGCACGAGGCGGTGAAGGTTTTGTTTTTACTCCATATAATGTGCTGGCTCGTATACGGACGGCCGATAATAAGCTTCTGTTTTAGTCGGTACGTTACGGTGCTGCAAGCCTCGGACGTTGTTTTTGTGTCCCGTGTGCTGTGGATTACCTATGTGGGATATACTCATCTTGAGATCACTTTTGCCTTCTTCGAATTTGATGAGTTGGCATTTCGTGGAAGGATCGTAGACTTTTATATATTAGTTGTTATAGGAATTGCGACCGCAGGAAAGCTCGGGATCGACAACGCAAATTCCTGGCATCGTAAGGGTACGTTAGCAGTGACAATTCGAGGATGATTGGCAACGAGGGAGGCGGAAACCAGCAGACGGAAGCATCATGCACGACACATTGAAATTTTCGAGATGCAACGCTTTTCTATCTGGTGGAATACCACATTGCAGGGGAAGAAGCGAATGGTTTTGCCAGTGATGAAGGACTCCTAGCGACCTCAGCCAGCTAATAAACATGTATCGACAAAGAAGTGAAATTCGCGCAAGCTCGCAGACATTGTGCTACCTCACCAACCACATTCCACGCAGGCAACAATTGCCATTAGTAGATAAGACCAGTGTTGCAGACAAAGCCGTGCTAGATGCTGGAGAACAGCGTGTGAAAATGGCTCAGATGAGACCTCCCCGACAATGTGAAGGCCACCTCACCCAATGAATCATTGACAGTCATGAAAAGTCCGAGTACCAGACAAGTCTTTCCGATGTCAACAATGCGCTGTGGATCCGATGAAACCTATGAGTCAGACTCCCCGAGTCCAAGCATGTGCTAGCCAGCCAGCGCCTATGTTCAACACAATGCCAGGGGTTGTGATGGTGCAAGATGGAGAGATTTAGAGACCGGTGATGAGACCTTGTTTGGAAATCGACACGGTTCCCATCGAGCCAGGCTGCTTGACCTTGCTGTAGTCACCCAAATAGTTACCTACGTTGTTATTAGTAGATTCATCAGCACGCGTCTGAGCTTCTTTATTGTTGGGGTGGGCTTACCAGCAGGGTAGTAGTTGCATACGGTGAAGTACGCGGGGACGCCGATAGCTTGGCCATTGATGCCGTCACCACATGCGGCACCCGACAAGTATGACGTGCCGTCGGACTTGCAGCCTTGTGGGTCTACACCGGCAGGAAAACAGGTGGATGTGTAGCATCCAACAGACTCGGAATCAGACCAGACGACCTGGGTATAGTGGCCCCAGGCGTGAAAGTCGGTCATGTTAGGAGAGTTGTTACCGTAGGGCGTGGGGAACAATGTTACCTCGCCATTGTACCACATATTAGAAACAACCTCTGAGATCCTGCCAGGCTCAACGCCAGCAGCAATGTTCTGGCCATAACCTCCTCCACCCGGTGTACTGTTCTCCGTTAGCGGGCCTACAAATCTTCAAGCATGCATCAATCAGGCTAACCGGTCGTGACCATAGACACAGGTCTTCGCAACTTGCTCCGCGTAGCCAGCCAAGGTCTCATTCCACGCCATGTCAGACGCGCTGTGGTTATGGCGGTGAACGTTGTGATGCTGAGCGGCGAGACCCTTGTATATATCACTAGCGGAATCAAGGTTTGGGACAGCAGTGGTGGGAAGATTGCTGTTCGCTGATTGAACCTGAGTGGGGGTGGACGTTGTCGGGGGTAATGGTATAGGCGACGTGGTTGTCCTCGGTGGTGCCACATACAGCTGGGACGTGCTTGTTGTCGTCTGTTGTGTTGCTGGAGGAGCAACATAAGGCTGGGTCGTACTCGTTGTCGTCTGTTCTGTCGCTGGAGGGGCAACATACGGCTGGGACGTGCTCGTCGTCGTCTCTTGTGTTGCTGGAGGAGCAACATAGGGCTTGCTGGACGAGGACAGTGCGGGTGCAACGACCTCTGCCTGGGATGAGGCAGGTTGGTGGTGATGATGATGATGGTAAGCGGCGGTAGAGGTTGAGGTCGCAGAGGTTGACTGGACCTGGACCGCGCCTGCAGTCACATAGTCGGTAACGGTTACGACGATGTCCTTGGTCACCAAGACGCGACGGTCAAGAAGCGGAGTTGCCAAAGCAGCAGCGGCGAAGAGCACCGAGACAACGGTCGAAGAACGCATATTGAATATTTGAACTTGGCTCGGTCGAGAAGATGCAAAGGAACTCCTCCGGGATCACAGATCACCGAGGTCTTGAGCGTGAGAAGTAGCTTCGGATGGGCGTCAAAGTCGTGTCAGTTCGAACGTTTTGAGTCGAAGGGCGCTGGCCGTGTTGACTGGTGATGTCGTGTGAAACAAGTTGAGGAGGGAGAACAGGCGCTTCGACTGGCGAAACAGGGAGGCTTTGGAAAGAATGGATGGCTTTGTACACTTAAAGAGTGATGTACGTGCAGCCGGGAATGCAGTGGAACAGAATATGTTCTGTAGAAAAGAATGTGGAAGTGGGAGACCGAGGGGTGAGCAAAGGAAAGAGGAGAGAGGGGTGAGGTGAGCGAGGCGAGCTTTGATATGTTAACACGAGTGAGGGGCGCAAGATTAAGGACAAAGCAGCTCGAAACACCAAAGACGGGAATCTTCAGGGATAACCCCTTTCAGGCTAGATTCGGACTGCGTGGGATCAACACATCTGACTTCAAACGTTATGGGTAATACCAGTTGCTTCAACCATCATTGCTTAGGGAGGGTCGAGATCTTTTACATAGCCAGAGAGGCGTTGCCGGCCATTCCACGCTGGAATGCATTCGAGGTTTCAGACCACAGTCAACCACGTCCATTAGTCGAGTGCACCGAGCACATACGATACAGCTCCGAGTATCTTTTAGCTGTCTATTCAATTAATAGGCCCCTAATGCGTCAAAGATTCCCCAATCATCAATCGCCCGAGGCCTACTTCTATGAAGTACTTTGGCAGGAGTGACAGTTGACCTACTGTACTTTCTGTCCACTCATATTAGGCCATCGTCCGTGAGCGCCTGTCCTGTAAGAACTCTTGAAGGGAGAACTTCGTGCTCAGCAGTATGGCTCGTAAGAGTACGGACAAAGTAAGTAGGTGAAGTACTTGGACATCATAAGGAGTACACATAGGGGTGAGGTCTGACTTTGTCACTTTGGCGCCCCGCATTTCCCCCAAATTCTTTGGCGTCATCAGCGTCGCATCGATCTTGGCAAGGATCTTAAGGTTGTACACCTCCTTTGATTGGTTGCTTTCCGACAACTTTAATTCCTTCTTTGAAGCCCCTTAGCCCCTGACTTGGGCCGGACGCTATCGCGGCATCTGTGCAATCGGTTTCACAAGCGTTGGTGATCGACTGGCCTTGCTTCATTGGCAATAGGCACGAATCCGCTTGCGAGTGTCGTTACATAACGTGCCAAGCACGTAATGTCAAGGACACTACGTTTTAGCGTTGTTTGATCAGATCGCGGATGCGAGCCTGATCGCTAGATGCACGTTAATCCCTGTCGATTACCACTTGGCCCAATTTTGCACCGGGCGCGATTTTGCTCTTGTTTACATTACCAAACATTGAAGATAGACCTAGGACATGCGAGTTTCTCCTTATGTCATCACTCTATGTTGTTAGGAAGGTAAGAGATATCTCCTATTTGTTAATTGCTTTCTTGTTTGCTTGCTTGCCTGCTTGTTTGCTTGCTTGCTTGCCTGCTTGTTTGCTTGTTTATCTACTTCTTGTCTGCTTGCTTGTTTGCTTACTTGTTGCTTGTTGCTTGTTTACTTGCTTGCTTGTATAGGCGTTTCATTTTATATCTCGACGACACAGCCTAATATCTACAAATTACAGGGCTCGGAGCTTTGTAATAGGGAGGTTGCGCAGCCTCAATTGAATCAGTGATACAATTGGTTTTGCGGGGGCTAGTGAGGCCTAGAACCGCTAGCCCGATGACGCTATACTCGATCAGGTAATATTCTTCGCAACCTCCTAATGATTATCGCATTTGATCAATTTTCCTTTTCTTTTATTATAATATTAATTACATTTATCTTATCATGTCTCAATTGATTCAATTGATCGACGACGATCAAGACATATCTACGACTATCACTTTTGTCGTTGTTATTGTTATTATTTTGAGTTAACATCTTGTTAACGATTCTTGACATTCATACATTAAAGCAGTAAAGTACAAAGCGTTCGAATTCGATTTAAATTAGATTTTTTCTAAACGACTTTATCGTATAATGCGATTTACTAAGAAGAAAATTCGATTGCTTGTTAACTACTTCGCAATCAATGTCATTAAGTAAAGCAATTGTGCGAAATTGTTCTTCGAACTCGCTCTTTGTTCTTCGAACTCGCTCTTTGTTTTCTTCTATACAAATTATTTTATTCTTGTTAATTGTTTGAATTGACAAAACGATTTGATCGCTTTCTCTTTTATCTTTCTTAAGTTCTTAACGATTTTCTTAAACACTTGAAAATTTGTTACGACAATATTCTACAATAATATTTAACGCTTATTTATATACGTCTTAGAAGATATGTTAAAGCAATGAAAAGATTAGAAAAGATTAGAAGCAAAAGCACTATATAAAGATTTATCGATAGAATTTTTTAGAGATTGTGCAAATTAGATGTGAGACAAAAATTCTATTAGTTTAACTACAAAAAAGCACACGAAATAATATGACTAGCTATTACTTGTTCGAACGATTTAATAGAATCGATCTACGACTTTTGCGAAGACAAGATAAACAACGTTACGATATTGTAAAAGTCGAGATTGCAAAATTAATTAAAGAATTTACTTAAAGATCGAAGAAAACTTTAATTGTACGACGACAAGATCTATATTTATTAGTTGTATATTATGTCTTTCTATTTAGATTATATAAACAAAAAATAGATCTTTTTTAACAAACGAATGTTAGAAGCTTGCATTGTCGTCGAAATCTTCTTTGATTTAATTTAGAATCTATGAATATTTAATGCTTTTAAGATGCAAATAAAAATAAATTTACAATCTATCAAAAATCTCTATTTAGCGACAATTCTTCTAACTAATTGTTATATATGTCTACGAGACAATTAAATAAAATCTCGCTTTGCGATGTGATCTTCTAGTCTTTCGAAATATTTGCAAGTCGATAAGATTTTTAGCAATCTCGAAAGCTCTACATTATAAGAATATTAGATTTTTCTCTTTATGTTTACATATATATCTAGCTTCGATTAAGTTTTTTGATGTTAATCTTTATTGCTTGTTGTTCTAAATCTTGTTGTCATTATTTAAATGTTAAAATAGAAAGAAAAATTTCTAACTAGGCTTTCAAAGACGATTTTCGTTCTCTCTTTTCTCTTTCGTTATTTCTTATTATTATCGCATTAAATCTTCGTAATTGTATGTTTATATATATATCTTTAATAACTAAAAAGCTCTTGTTAGTTTAACAAAGCGTTGTAATTGTAAATAATATCGTTGATATAAACATTTTTTGATCTAAATTTTATATGTTTGTCTTAAGAATTTTTTAGAGACATTATTAACGCAAATACGATTAAACGTTAATTTATTGTTTTGTTTATTTAGAGAACAAATTTCAAGACGTCAATAAAATAGATGCAATTTACATTTGTTTATATTGCAACTTACGCATTACATTTCTTTATTAAATATCTAAAATTTTCGAAAGAGACAATATTGTATACGAAGGTCTAGTAATTAAATATCTTGTTGTCGCTTTTTTTCTTAAATAAGACTTGTCAAGATTTAAAGAAAAAAATTCGATAATAGTGTCTTTTTTTCAAATATTTAGATATTTTTCGCAAAAATGTTTTCTTTTCGCATCTAATGCGTCTTCGCATTACTTGTTATCGCTCTCTCTTTACTACTTTTATTTGTTTTCTCTCTATTATTTCTATTTGTCTTTTTTGATTGTACATAATATTCGCGATCGTCGATTAAAAGATAGTTGATTACTGTTTGTTGCACTTAATAATTCAATTTGTCGTCTTAATTTGTTAGATAATTTACATTTTTTGCGTAGTAATATAGATCTTCAAAGACGTACTTAAAGTAAAAGCGCATTTTGTTTCGTAATACTTTTAAAAAAAGATCTAGAAATAAATTTCTAGTTCTAGCTTTTTTGTCTAATATAATTTCTTTATTTCGATAAGATTTTTTGGAAGTATATTATTTATCTTCTTTAGCAAAGATTGTTGTTTCGATATATTCTTCGTTGATTGCGTTTGCTCTTTAAAGTACTTGCTCAATGTTTGTTATAAAATGTTTAAATTGAAGTTGTTTATTACGTTTACGCGTATTTGTTTAAATTTTTTCGAGATCTTTGTTACGCTAGTACTTTCGTAAGAATTATTAGTAAGAATTATGCTATTAAAGAGATTTGTAGACGTCTTTAGGCAATGCAAGCAATCATTTGATAACAAGAAATTGCAACTTAGTAGTCGTAACAATAAGTTAAAACTTAAAATAAGTTAAATACGATTCATAAGAAAGTCGCGTTCGAAAGCTATATATCTTTTCATCATTTGAGATTTAAGATGTTTAAGATGTTTAAGATCTTGATTATCTTAATTATCTTGATTATCTTAATTATCTTAATTATCTTGATTCTAAATTTAAGATGTTTAAGAGTTAAGCTTTCTTAATTATCTTAATTCTATTAATAGATCTTCTTTTCTTGATTATCTTGTGAAGAAAGATGTGCGACGAATAGTATCTATTAGCACGCGACTCGTAACACTATCTCTTCTCTTCAAGAATTTTCGTTTCGAAATTATTCATTCTTACTTATTATGTTAATTAAGTTGATCACTAAACAACGTCGCAATTTCGTTGTTAATCGTCGCTATAAGTACGTCATTTTCACAATGCGTCCTTGCTAAGTTCGTGTCTCATTTGGCGTATTTTGTTAAGTAAATGAGAAATATCTCAAGTGTGAGAAGTGTTATCGAAAGAATCGAAAATGTGATTTGACTCTTAATTATCAAAGAATGAATAAAGTTATTTAGAAGACTAAAAAGCTAAATGATGAAATAACAAAATTGCGTCTAAGAATTGCGCGAAAGACGAAACAAAGAAAACACTAATTTTGTCGTTTGAAAAATATAAGTGATGCGAAGTCAAAAAACATTTTAGAAATCGAAAAGAGCAAAAAAGAGATCAAATGTATTGAAAAAACGTTCGAAGCTTTATTCGATACTTTTATCGATTCTTCATTGTTCGCTCTTTTGTTCTCTAATGCTCTATCGACTCTTATGAGTGATTTTGTCGTTGACGAAATCATCGTAGCTTGTTAGAACATTTTTTTAGATTCTTGAGTAACTTTCATGTGTTTTTGAAGATAAAATATTTTTTTTACTTGATAAAATATTTTTGATCTTTTTGTTGTAAAATTTTCTCAATCTTATATTGTTTCTCTTTTTGTAAATAAAAATAAAATGTGTTCTATAAAGACGTAATTGAATTCGCTAGCTTCAACAATAAAATATAAAATATTAGAAATATTTTGACGTTTTTGAATAAATCGAATTCATAATTGATTAATTTCTTTGTTTTCTTAACGAAAAACGATTCGACTTTGACATGATTTAATTTCTTGGCTAACTTTCTTATCTTAAGATTTTTTGTAAAAAAATATATTTTATTTTTCTTCTTTAATTAAGATATTGTTTTTCGCTTTTTGTTTTAATATTTGATCGACTTTTCTTGCATTCTTAAGATGTTGTTGTGTATCTTTTTAAATGTTGCTATTCTCTTGATAACTAATTAAGTTAATAGATGCTTTCGCTTTTCTTCGAAGAAATTAAGTTCTTTGTTATAATTGACGAAAAATAAAGTTATTTTAGTAATATCTAAAATCTTTGCATTCAATGTTAATTGTGTTATAAATAAAAATAATACTCAATTGTTGTAAATATTGTTGACGTAATGTCTTAAATATTGCTTTAAACTTTGATTTGTTCGCTTTATTTAATCATTCGTAATCGAATAATAGACAATGAACATTTTAAGTCTCGTTTCTAACATCAATAAAAACGTCTTTTAATAGTTAGACGTAAAAAGCTTATCTTTGTCATTAATTAATTCTTTAAGTATATCGTAATATCGTATAAGTTAATCTAGTACAATGTATTTTAGTTGTTTCATTGTGAACTTCTTCTTACATGCGATAATATATAAGTACTTAATAAGTTTGTCAATTATTATTAGTATCGAATTATATTTGTCTCTAATTATTGAATTCGTCAATTTAGACAACTTGATAATTAGACTAGTCGCGCTAATCTGGAAATGTCACGTGCAAATGCCAAGACTTGAGTTCAAAAAATCTCGAAGAATCGAATCGCTCAAAGTAGTTTAGTCGATTACTATAAGTAGTTTAGCGCGCTTCGCGCTAAACTACTTTGAGCGATTCGATTCCAAAAAATCGTCACGTCTCGATCTTGGCGTTGGGTCGAATTAGAGAGATAATATCATAACTTAATTCGACGATTAGTCTATTAATAATAAAGTTTATCGTAACTTTATCTTATAACGATTTAAATAATTCTTAATATTGAATTTCGTCATAGTTCGCATATGTATTATGTTTGTTTTGTTAATAGCTAAGACATCGTTTAATGTATATTGCGACAACTTATCTCATTTAAGAAAACTAACAATGTTGGCGTAAAAATTGAAGAATTTTGATCATTCTTAAGTGTTTTTGTAGTGATTCATTATGATGTTTCTTTATACATTCGTCGATTTTGTCGATAAATATTTGAAGTTTTTCTTTCTTTATTAAAAACTCTTCTTTATTGTTTCTAAATATTCGTAAAATAGCATTTAGCTCGTATTTGTTTGCTAATAGTAATTCGTTTTTGTTAATCTTAAGTATGTTATAATTAAACAATTTCTTTGTTTTTATGTGATCATTTCTTCTATTAAGTGCGTTTGCTTTGTCATTATCTTTGTCTAATATATATTGTATCTTAAACTTGTACTATTTGAGTCGCTCTAATTATCGCATTTGTCTTTTATTAAATTGTTTAATAGTAGTAAAATGCAAAAAATTCTTATGATTTGTGAGAATTGTAAGCTTTGTTAATTCTTCGATGTATACTTTTTATAACTTTAGAAAAACTACAATAACGAATAACTTCTTGTTATAAATGTTACAATTCTATTCGATTAACAAGAGTTTTCTTAAGAGATATGTTATTAAGTGTTATATATCTTTATGCTTTTAATTAAAGCATGCATCGATAATTAAATTTAATGCGTTAATTTTAATCTTGTTTAACAATCGTAAATTGTATATCTTTAGTATTGATTTTTTTAAACATTTTAACTTAAGATTCTAAAATGATTTTTTTTGTTAATTTTTATATTTATGACGTCTTTTTTTTCGTAAAACTCGTTAATAATATTGCGTTAACGAAATAATTCTTAATGAATTTCTTATTGTAATTTATGAAATCTAGAAAGAATTAAACTTTCTTGACGTTAATAAATGATTTTTATTTTTTAATTGCTCGTAGCTTTTCGAGATTCATGCGTACTTCATGTCGTTCAACGACAAATTCAAAAAAGTCAATTTCTTCTTAATAAAACTCGCATTTCTTTAATTTAAAATGTAGATTTTTTTTATTTAAACATTTTAATATTTTGAAAACATAATTTATATGTTCTTTCAAGATATTTGAGTAAATTATGATGTGATTCAAGTATATTATGACAAATCGATTTAGATATTGTCGTAATGCATTATTAATTATTTCTTAATACGTTGTCAAGACGTTCGTAAATTCGAACAACATTATTGTGTATTCGTATAATTTATATTGTGTGCAAAAAGTTTTTTTTCATTTCTTTCTTGTTTTTATTTTAATCTAATTGTACGCTTCTTGTAAGTTCAATTTAATAAAATATTTTGCTTTGAATAATTAATTTTGAAGCTCGCTAATGTTAAGTAATAAATATCGATTTTTTATTGTAATATTATTTAGCTTTCGATAATTAACACATAGATAAAAAGTTTTATTTTTTTTAAATATAAAGAGAATCGAATATTTTGTTTGCGATTGAAATTTTTTAATAAATTCTTTTTTTTCGTTTTTTGTTAAATATTCGCGAAGTGTTTTTAGCTTTTTTCGAATAAAATATATATAGATTCAAACGTAAATTGTTTGTTTAATTCAAGTTTAATCTCGTAATTTTATAATTAATGTTTAGATAAAATCTTAATCGTTTTCTCTTTTTAAAATAGATGCTTTCAATTGTTGTATATTCGTAATATGTGCTTTAGCGATTCTCTCATTATATTAAATAGTTTAGAACTCTTAAAAGATTCGCAATTTTCTTCACTTATTTTGACTTTGCGATTTAGTTAATTTTTGTCGATATTTATCGAATCAAATTTTATTAAATTGTTTTTTTGCAAAAATGTAAACTCGCTATTTGCGATCAAGTTTTAACTTAATCTTTTATCTATTATCGAACGTTATCGATGCGTAGATTGAATATGAATTGCGTGATCACATTGCACAAATCTAAGTATTTGTGTATTTTAATTAACTTCTAAATTGTGTTGCTTTAATTAAGACATTTTTAAAACAATATTATGAGTAATTATTCTTACTATATTAAAGGCTAGTTTCTCGTGATGTTGCTAAATAGCTATCGATAGTAATTTCGTTTCTTTATTCACTTTTTCATTTCTTGCGAATAACGAGTTTTTATTTACAATTACTAAATTCTAAACGTTAGACTTCTTTTGAGTAGAATACTCTTTTCTCTCTACAAGAGCTTTAATCATAAAATTATTTATTGCATCAAAATCGATTATTGTTGTGAGTCGACAATCATTGACTTTAATTAATGTGATAAAACATCGTGCGTACGCTATTGAGTTTAGTTGTTGCTATTGGGCTAACATATTGCATTTCTTTAATATGTTTTTTATCAAGAAATTTGAATTTTTTCTTGCTTCTATGCTTTAACTTTTGCTTCAAACGTCTATTTGCTTTAAGCTTTCTTCTTGTTACGAGCCAAGCAATATATGAAGTACGCAAGAGTGTAGTACAAAGAACGAATACCTACATATGCTCTATTAGCTCTATCAAAGAAGCACGAGGAGCGAATGCTCTACTAGCTCTACTAGAGGAGCACGAGGAGCAATGCTTCATTAGCTCTACCAAGAGAGCAGGAAAAGCATTGATGATCTCTTAGTATATAGATCTCGAACACGATTTTTTTATGAATCGTGTTCAATTTATTTTAAGTCTTGACTTATTGTTACGATTGTCAAAGTTGCAAACTTTTGTTATTAAGTGATTGCTTGCATTGCCTAAAGACGTTTACAAATCTCTTTAATAGCATAACTCTCTCTAATATCTTCGTGAGAAATACTAGCGTAACACTTTGAACACTCTAAGGATGTCTATATTAGGTCAACGCGCTTCTATCTTAAGCACTAGCTTATCAACATCACGTCGACTATCGAACATAAGAGACGACAAGATTAGAATTAACAAACTCGACGTCTATCATAAAGATCGAATCAACTTGAAGAACTAACTTATGCAAGTGAATATTTATTTCATCTTCTATCTTGTTTTAGCGAACAAGAAGACAATTTTCGCATTCACATTTCTTAGAGAAAGAGCCCAACACTAGCTCAAGTCAAACTTACGCAAGTATTTAGAAAATTATGACGAAAATCCTCGTGCGATGTTCACGAACTTCGATAACTTCAAAAGAGAATTTCGAAAAATCTTTAAAACATTTAACGAGAAACAAATTGCGAAAAAAGTAATTTAGCATCTAACTTAACGAATTTTTGTAGCAAAGTATGCAACAAGATTCTAGAAATATGTTAATTTTATCGAATGAAACGATGTCGCACTTATGATAATGTTTCGACGAAATCTTAAGAACAACCTTAAGAACAAAATTATGCGCGATAACAAATTTATCAACGATATGTTCGATCTTATCGAAATAGCTATCGATTTCGACGACAAGCTATATGAAAGAGCTATGAAAAAAAGATACAATTAATCTAAAGAAAGAGCAAAAATCTTTTTTGAATCAACGATTAAATATTACTTAAGAGAATCTCGTTCTAATTAGAAGTACAATAATCTAGACTATCGTGAATCTACATCTATGAAACTAAACTTTATTCAACAACGTAAAGAGAAAAACTCTAGAGGAAAGCAAGATAACAAATTCTAAAAAACGTGCTATTCATGTGGCAAATCGAGTCACTTCGCAAGAGATTGTCGATCGCAAAACTTAATAAATCGCTAGCAAATCAATGCTATGTTAAGAGAGATACTTAATAGCTAGAACGACATTAAGAAGCAAGTCAACACAAAAGCGAACACCCCCAAGATTGAATCGAACGACGACTACTATCTAGTAAAGAATCTAGATCAATTATAGAAAATCCTAGATGAAACATCATTAGGCAAGGCACTCGCATTTACGCAAAAAGTTAATTAAGCACTTCAAAAGACTATTAAATCTCATAGTCTAGTTATCGACTTCGACGAAGAGTATAACTAAAAGAACTTCCACGAATGTCTAAAAAACATCACGAATCATCTCAAGACTTTAGCTAGTTCATCGAAGAAAAAATAGATTAGTCAAATCGTGAACAAATGCGAGGAAGCGCTAGAAAGCGACGCCACTAAAGAAAAAGACATTTTTGACGAAATCGAACGACAACTAAATAGTGTTAATTTATCTAAACAAAAGATAGAGAAAGCAAAGAAACATAAGACACTTAATTGAATCGCTTGCTACGACGACTTATGTTAAACTTATCTAGAAGAAAAGAAAGAAGTCAACTAGTTTTCTAGAAAGTCAAAGTTAGCAATCTAGCAATAGAAGAAAGCTTAGCGCAAATAGACGCTTGAAGCAAAAGTCGCAACACAAGAGCAAGGAAAAGTCCAAATTTTTTGATAAAGAGCATACTAGAGAAATGCAATATGTTAGTCCAATAGTAGCAACTAAACTTAATAGCACACGCACGATGTTTTATCACATCAATTAAGATCAATGATCGTCGACTCATTGCAATGATCGATTTTGATGCGATAGATAATTTTATGTTCAAAGCTCTTGTGAAGAGAAAAGAATACTCTACTTAAAAGAAGTCTAACGCATACAATCTAATAATTGTAGATGGAAATCCATTATTTAACGAGAATGAAAAAGTGAACAAAGAAACGAAATTACTATCGATAGCTATTTAACAACATCACGAGAAACTAATCTTTAATATAGTAGAAATAATCACTCATAATATCGTTTTAGAAATGCTTTGATTGAAGCAACACAATTTAGAAGTTGACTAAAATACACAAGTACTTAGATTTGAGCGATGTGATTACGCAATTCACATCCAATCTACGCATCGACAACGTTCGATAATAGATAAAAGATAGAGTTAAAACTTAATCGCAAAATGCGAATTTGCATTTTCGAAAAAGAACGATCTAATTAAGTTCGACTCGATAGACATCGACAAAGATTAATTGAGTTACGAAGTCAAAATAAGTGAAGAAAATTGCGAATTTTCTAAGAACCTTAAATTATTTGATATAGCGAAGAAATCGCTAAAGCACGTATCACGAATATACAACAATTGAGAGCATCTATTTCAAGAAAAGAAAACGACAAAGATTCTCTCTAAACATTAATCGTAAAATTATGAAATTAAACTTGAATTAGGCAAGCAACTCACGTTTGAACTTATATATGCTCTATTTAAGAAGAAGCTCGAAGTACTTCGCGAATATTTAACAAAAAATAAAAAGAAAGAATTTATTAAAAAATCTTAATCATAGACAAGATACTTGATTCTCTTTGTACTTAAGAAGAACGAAACTCTTCGTCTATGTGTTAATTATCAAAAGCTAAACAATATTACGATTAAGAATCGATACTCACTATTCAATATTAGCGAGCTTTAGAATTGATTATTTGAAATTAAGTACTTTATTAAACTAGATCTACAAGAAGCATACAACTAAATTAGAATAAAGATGAGAAAAGAGTGAAAGATAGCTTTTTGCACACGATATAAATTATACAAATATACAATAATGTCGTTCGAACTTACGAACGTCTCGACAACGTGTTAAAAAATGATCAATAATATACTATGACAACATTTGAATCAATTTGTCATAGCATACTTGAACGACATTATAATTTACTCAAAAATCTTAAAAGAACATATTAGTTATATTTTCAAAATATTAAAATGTTTAGATAAAAAAAACTTATATTTTAAATTAAAGAAATGCGAATTTCATTAAGAAGAAGTTGATTTCCTTGAATTTGTCGTAAAACGACACGAAGTACGCATGAATCTCAAGAAGCTACGAGCAATTAAAAAATGAAAATTATCTATCAATGTTAAGAAAGTGCAATCCTTCCTAGATTTCATAAACTACAACAAAAAGTTTATTAAGAACTACTTCGTTAATGCGATATTATTGACGAACTTTACGAAAAAAAATACGTCATAGACATGGGAATTCGCAAAAGAAAAAGCATTTTAGAATCTTAAGTTAAAATGCTTAAAGAAACTAGTACTAAAGATGTACGATCTACGATTATCAAATAAAATTAAAATCGACGCATTAAATCTAATTATCGATGTATGCTTCAATCAAGAGCATGAAGACATGTGACACTTAATAACATATCTTTTAAGAAAACTCTCGTTAATCGAACAAAATTACGATGTTCACGACAAGAAACTATTCGCTATTGTAGTTTCCTTAGAGTTATAAAGAGTATACATCGAAGAATTATCAAAACTTACGATTCTTACGAATTATAAAAATTTTGTGCACTTTATCATTATTAAACAACTTAATAGAAAATAAATACGATAATTAGAACGACTTGAACAATACAAATTCAAAATATAGTATATTCTAGACAAGAATAACGACAAAGTAGACGCACTTAACAAAAGAAATGATCATATAGAAACGAAGAAATCGTTTAATCATAGCATACTTAAGATCAACAAAGATGAATCACTATTAGTAAACAAATACGAGCTAAATGTTACATTACGAATACTTTAAGACAATACAAAAGAATTTTCAATAAAGAAAGAAAAACTCTAGATATTTACCAACAAAATCGACGAATATATAAGAGAGCATCATGATAAATCATTGCAAAGGCATCTAGAAGTGATCAAAATCCTTTAGCTTTTACGCTAGCATTGTTAGTTCTCATAGATAAGACAAGTTGTCAAGACATATATTAAACGATGTCTTAGCTATTAGCAAAACAAACATAATACACATGCGAACTATAACGAAATTCAATATTAGAAATTATCTAAATCGTTATGAAATAAAGTTACGATAAACTTTATTATCAAGTTGCTTAAGTCGACGAATCTAGCAATTAAAGATAGATATAATTCGATACTAGTAATGATTGACAAACTTATCAAGTACTTATATATTATCGCATGCAAGGAAAAGTTCATAGTAGAACAACTAAAATACATTATATTGAATTGACTTATACAATATCACGATATATTCAAAGAATTAACTAGTGATAGAGACAAGCTCTTTACGTCTAACTATTGAAAGACATTGATATTAATGTTAAAAACAAGACTTAGAATGTTCATTGCCTATTATTCGATTACGAATGGACAAACAAAGCGAACAAATTAAAGTCTAGAGTAGTATTTGCGACACTACGTCAACAATACTTATAGCAATTGAGTATCACTTCTATCTATGGCACAACTAGCACTAAATGCAAAGATTTCGAATATTATTAAAATAACTTTATTCTTCGTCAATTATAACAAAGAACTCAATCTCTTTAAAGAAGAGCGAAAACATCTACTAACTCAATTAGTCATCGAAAGAATAGCGACATTAAAAAAGATATACGACAACATCTTAATGATGCAAAAAAGATCGATCAAATATTAAAATAAAAAACGAAAAACAACACCTTAGTTAAAGAAGAGAAATAAGATATATCTTTTTACGAAAAACCTTAAGACAAGAAAGTTAAGCAAAAAATTGAATTATGTCAAAGTCGAATCGTTTCTTGTTAAAAAGATCAAAAGATCAATTAATTACGAACTTGACTTGCTTAAGGACGCCAAAGTATTTCTAGTATTTTATATTTTATTGTTGAAATTAGCAAATTCAATTACGTCTTTACAAGACATATTTTATTTTCATTCGCAAGAAGAGAAACAATTTGAGATTGAGAAAATTCTACAACAAGAAGATCAAAAGTATTTTATCAAATGAAAGAGATACTTCACCTTAGAGAACACATAAGAATTCATTAAGAACTTAACGAAGTGCCACAACAAATTGAAGCAATTTTGTCAACAATAACATCAACAAGCATCTCTAGACTTTCATCAAGAGAAGCTAAAAAAATAAAGGACTAGCTATCTTCGAAATTGAAAAAAACAATTTGTTTCGAAGCAACATCAATAAGAGATTTCGAAAGAAACTTATTCATAGACTTATTAATCAAAGGGGCGATCTCTTCAAGATTCTAAAGTTTCTCATTAATTATCGTTTGTTGCTCGTCTTTCACGTATTCGAGCTAAAAGAGCAAGCGATTTTCTTTCGTTTGCATCTCTTTGCGTTTTAGCATCGCATCTCGAAGTTGTTGTTTAAGAATCTTTCGTTGCGCCTCAAGACGACGCCATCGTGCGATATTCAAGGAAGCTAGGTCGCAAGGATAGCTCTTCCTAATACATTTTACACACTTCTTCAAATCTTCCTAAATACGATAGGTCTTGTCAAGGCGATTGCAACGATAATAGGGACGCATTTTAACGATAGAAATATCTAGTTTAGTTAGCTAAATCAAATGACAATTGTAAGAAGATAATTTGATTCGAGACATAACGAAAGTTTGCTTTCGAGACGAAAGGCTTAAAGAAAAGAGATAGTGTTACGAGCCAAGCAATATATGAAGTACGCAAGAGTGTAGTACAAAGAACGAATATCTACATATGCTCTATTAGCTCTACTAGAAAAGTACGAGAAGCGAATGCTCTATTAACTCTATCAAGGAAGCACGAGAAGCAATGCTCCATCAACTCTACTAGAAGAGCAGGAAGAGCATTGATGATCTCTTAGTATATAGATCTCGAACACGACTTTCTTATGAATCGTGTTTAATTTATCTTAAGTCTTGACTTATTGTTACGATTGCCAAAGTTGCAAACCCTTGTTACCAAGTGATTGCTTGCATTGCCTAAAGACGTCTATAGATCTCTTCGATAGCATAATTCTCTCTAATATCTTCGTGAGAAGTACTAGCGTAACACTTCTTTTGCTAAATTGCTAACTTTGATTTTCTAGAAAATCAATTAACTTCATTCTTCTCTTCTAGATAAGTTTAGCATAAGTCGTTATAGCAAATTGTTTAACTAAGACTTGCGTATAAGTCGTTTACTTCTTTAATAATAACATCTTCACGCTTAAGTATTAATATTCGTGTGTTTGCCTTAATAAAATTCAATTGTTTTATACTTTTGTTAAGTATGTTCTTTTTTGTAATAACATTGTTTTCTAGCTTCTTTTCGCATTTGTTTACGATCTTCGATGAGCTAACTAAAGTCTCGAGATAATTTATGATATCTTCTATGCATTTATGAAAGTTTCTTCAATTATATTTTTCGTTTAAGTCGATAATTAAATTATAAGATTTAATAGTCTTTTGAAGTGCTTAATTAACTTCTTGCGTAAATGCGAATGTCTTGTTTGATAATGTTTTATCTAGAACTTTCTATAATTAATTTAAGTTCTCTATTAGATAATAATTGTCATTTAATTTAATTTCGAAGATGTTCGTCTTTGTGTCGACTTGCTTTCTAATGTCGTTTTAGCTATTAAATATTTTTTTTAACATAGTATTGATTTGTCAACAATTTATTAAGTTTTGTGATCGACAATCTCTTGCGAAGTGATTCAATTTGTCACATAAATAGCACGTTTTCTAAAAAAAATTATTTTGCTTTTCTCTAAAATTCTTTTTTTTGCGTCGTTAAATAAAATTCAATTTTATAGATGCAAGTTTACGATAATTTGAGTTATTGTATTTCTAATTAGAACGAGATTCTTTCTACTAATATTTGATCGTTAATTCAAAGAAAATTCTTGCTTTTTTATGAAATTAATCGTATTGTTTTTTCATAGTTCTCTTATATAGTTTGTTGTCGAAATTGATGACTACTTCGATGAGATCAAATATATCGTTAATAAATTTGTTATTACGCATAATTTTGTTCTTGAGATTGTTTTTAAAATCTCGTCGAAACATTGTTATAAATGCGACATCGTTTCATTGAATAAAATTAACGTATTTTTAGAATTTTGTTGCGTAATTTGTTGCAAAATTTCGTTAAATTAAGTGTTAAATCACTTTTTTTGCAACTTGTTTTTCGTTGAATGTTTCGAAGATTCTTCGAAGCTTTCTCTTGAAGTTGTTGAAGTTCGTAAACATCGCACGAGAGTTTTCGTCATAATTTTTTAAGTATTTGCGTAAGTTTGATTTAAGCCAATGCTAAACTCTTTCTTTGAGAAACGTTAATGCGAAAATCGTCTTCTAATTCGTTGAAACAAGATAGAAAATGAAATAAATATTCACTTGCATAAGCTAATTTTTCAAGTTAATACGATCTTTATGATAGACGTTAGACTTGATAATTCTTATCTTATCGTTTTCACTAAAAGTTAATTGACGTAATGTTGTTGAGCTAGTGTTCGAGATAAGAGCGCGTTGACCTAATATAGACATTCTCAAAATGTTCAAAGTGTTACGTTAGTACTTTCGTAAAAAATATTAATAAAAGTTATGCTATTGAAGAGATTTGTAGACGTCTTTAAACAATGCAAGCAATCACTTAATAACAAGAAATTTCAACTTAATAGTCGTAACAATAAGTTAAAACTTAAGATAAATTAAATACGACTCATAAAAAAGTCGCGTTCGAAAGCTATATATCTATTTATTATTTAAGATTCAAGGTGTTCAAGATGTTCAAAATCTTGATTATCTTAATTATCTTGATCTTGAATTCAAGGTGTTTAAGGATCAAGTCTTCTTGATTATCTTGATTCTATTGATAGGCCTTCCCTTTCTAATTACCTTGTGAAGAGAAATGTGCGACGAATAGTATCTATTAGCACGCGATTCGTAACAATCTTTTTATTTCTTGCGAACTTTATAGAAGAAATAGACTTTCGAAATTGCTTTGCGATCTTGCTTCTTTCGAGTTTAATAGACTTTAACAATGTAGATTTATTTAAAAACGATTTAGAAGATAGAATAGACAAAAAATCGTTGTCGTCTTTTGAAGCAAAGACTTTTATCACGTAATATTGATCGTTATTATTTAAATCTTCTATTATTATTGCATTGTTATTAGAAGAAGAGCTTGCTTTTGTTACAAGATTTGCAATAGTTTTCGATTTCTTTGCATTTTTCTCTACATTAAAGAATATATTATTTAAGCTATTATCTTTAGAATTGTTTTGATTCTCGAAGCTATTATTGTTACTAGTAGAGAAGACGACGAAGAAGAAGAAGAAAAAGAGTTCGTAATTTGATTTATTCTTTAATTGTTAATTAAGACAATCTCTTCTCTTTTTGTGCTTTGCATTTGTCTCTAACTTTTTCTTTTATAAAGAGCTTTTTTTGTTTTTGCTCTTTTGATATGTCTAAACAATTAATATCTATTTATTAATAGTCTAAGTATAATTGTTGTTTCGAGTGGCACGCTCTAATTTATGTAAAGCTTTAATATCGACTTTTCTCTTAATTATTAAGTTATTTATGTGTCGATTAACTTTAATGTATTTGCAATCTATTGTCGTCTCGAATTTGTCTCTAATTTTGCTTTAGAATTGTCGCATAAATTCGATGTCGTACTTCGAGAATTTAATTATGCAAACATTGACTAGTATAATGTTTTCTTTCTTTGTCAATTGTCTATTATAGATTATTTTTTGATCTAATTGACGATTTTTCGTTCGATTGATCTTCTAAGAAGCAAAGAATGTTGTCGAAGAATCTTCTTTAAAAGTTGCAAAAATAGTCGAGACAAAAATAGACATTCGTTGTCTATTGATCGATAATATATTGAAATCAAAATTGATATTGCTCTTTGCATTTGTTTCTTTCTTTTTCAAATTATATGTACTATTAATTTGTCGCACATTATCGCTTTGTTTTCTTCTTTTCGCAAGCGATCGCTAAAAAGATTGCGAATTAAACATCGAGATCTTCTTTTGTTTACGAGATGATTGTCGTATATTCTCTAATTGTTACGAGAATTGCGAAGATAAATGTAATTGTTGCAATGTTTGTCGTTGCGAACGAGTTCAAGAGTTTAAATCAAGAATATGCAATTGATTGTTAAACACATCGCGAGACATTAAAAGAACTACAACAAAGAGATGCAATTAAGCTATAAGATCTACGTTTAGACGAACAATTAATGCAATTGAATCAAGAGGCGATGCAATTGTATTATCGTTACAAAAATTGAATTAATAATTTAATTGCATCGTCAAGTTGCCAAATCTACTTATTTCTTTAGAATGACGCTAACTCGATCGAGCAATGTTCAATTGATTCAATTGATTCAATTGAGGTTGCGCAATCTCCCTAATATAGATATTAGAATTCGAACAAGATTACTTTTGTTGTAAGTGGTCTACGTTGTTGTTGTCGTCACTTGATCTTTTGCGTCAATTATAAAAACTATCAATTGCAAACAATTCGTGCGAGCCTGTCTTAATTTTCTTTAAATTAGTAAGTATAGAGAGTTACTACTAATTTTAGTAGGCGTCAAAACATTCGTCCGGGATCGGCCCACGCAATACTGCATGTCGTAATTTTGTCAACTTTCTGTTGACATACCACGCAATCACATTACACAGTACTTATGTATTTATCTCTACGTTCGTCGCTAGATATCATATAGGACTCGCGACGAGATACATTACATATATACATTAAGTGCGTGGTGTTGCGTAGAAATTTAAAAGAACGGGTTGATCAATAAGTGGCTCTGATGACCGAGATGCCTCTGTTTTTTGCATTCAGCGATCAGGCTTTCTACCGCCACGGAGTTTTCCCCTGCTAGCTATATTGGGCTAGGCTGCCCAGATTCTTGGCATACTAGTAATAGTATTCTTGGCATGTATTAGAATACTGGCGGTAAAAAGCCTGATGCAATGAAGAAACGACTGGCCGGCTTAAACCCTTCCCGTTCCCTTTCATCTCCTCGTACGATGAGCCTGTAACCTTCCCTTGAGCTTATCAGAGACTAGATTCATCTCTTCGCTGACAGATATCAGACGCTCCTCCGCTTCCTCCTTCGATGTAGCTAACAGCTGTGACAGCATCATGAGGACAAGCTTCCTGTGCACTCGTCCGCTGACCCCAGCAGCGTCACAATGTAATACATCAAGCATCATGCCTTACGTGTCATGTCTAATCAGTCAACGTAGCACAGCCGTATCAGGTGCTGTGATGGCTTCTCTTGCTTTGCAGCGCCCTTGGCTGCATCTTGGCCATGCTTCTGCGTATTTACTGTTTCATGCGCATTGTACAGGTCCTACCTGCCTGTCTGGAGGTGAGTTGACTCGAAAGCCTGATACTTTGCAAGCTGCGAGGGAAGTCGTGACACAACTGTTACCTCTATGGCGCTGCTGTGGAGAGCGCTGGTGGAGGCTGAGAGCTCACGACGCTGGGTGAATGTCCCTGCAGAGAACAAAATTCGAGTGTACTACAACTGCTCGTACTATGGCGGTGGTCAGTCTTGACTCTCGAATCATCAATACATATTACTCGAATGCCACAAAACACAAGATGTACGCTTACCACCCTTCTTGATCAAGCCGCGTTCGTGGTGCGGTTCCACCTACAAATTTTCTTTGGATCTGCAATATATTGGCGCTTGGCGGGCTGTCGCCATTGCACCCGCTGTCGCCTCTCGAACATGTGAGTCTCAAGGTCTACCAGGTAAGTCCGAACAATATGACTGATGACTGCCCTGAATCCAACGGTACACAACTTATGTCGCTCCCTGCCGCAATTCTCGAAGCAGCTGACAGTCTGCGAACTCCCTACGCCATGGTCTATCTACTTGTACCCCTTGGTTGCCTGTCTCTTATGTCTACCTGCCGTGCGGCCTTGATCTTACCCTCCAGCAACTTGCCATCTCCAAGCGCCATCTTGCCGCCAGCGCTGCCCACCGTTCCGGCTTCAGGTTTGAATGGAACACTTCATGAGGTCCACGACTGGCCTGCACCAAGCACTCGATATCCACTGTTCAATTACGACGATGGATTTCTGATGTTCCGCGATTACGGCGTAGACGGCAGCACGGTAAGAATGTTCCGAGGATACCATGCTCCCTTCTATTTCTGAGGTCTTTCCGCATGTCCTCACACATAGCACGAAAGACATGATTCTCGACGTGCTCACTCCCTCTGACGTTGAACCCAACTGTATCCCATTTGGTGGCATCAGTGGTGCTAACCCGCTTTACAACCCTTGCGGGGACTCTTCTTCTGCTTCCTCTTAAGGACCTCGAATCATTTCACTGGTATTTCTTTGATTCTTTGCCGCTCGGTCTATGGGCTGTGAAATTACACTCAGTCCAACGCCATTTCGTCAACATGATGTTCCGGAGCACAGAGCAAATTGATTCTAGGTCTAGCTAGAGAACGAGGATAGATTGAAAGCTGACAAAAAGCGATCACAGGCAGACCGCGATGTTTTTTTGCGACTCCTCAACATCATTATCGAGGCGAACAACTTGATACCTACCGGTTATCCAAGCCCAAATATCGAGATACACATACCCGATACTCGTGTGGCGTTTCGTGCCATCGGGACAACTGCCCCTGGCTTCTCGTCCCTGAATACTCGGCTCGCTTTGGCAGCACTGCAAGCACTCAGATCACTCGTGAGTGAAAACGGACTAAGGCACATGCTTATCGATGTGCATGATGGGTATCTGGGCTATGGACCTTGGGCCATCGTGATTACACCATCACCATTCAACCTCGCGAACGCGACACAACTATCACATGAGAGCTCTTGATGGTCGACTCCTTCCTTAACAAGCAAGCCTGCTCTGGACGACGCAAGCTACCCCATTTTCATCTACTCCGCGTACGCTCGATAGATGACTAGCTGTTGATTGGCCATATATGATGTTTCCACACCCTGGCCGATGAAATAAACGAAGCCCTCCTTGACCTCATAGGACTTACTTTCAGCCGTCATTTTGCCACTGCCCGTGGTCACAAATAAGATGCTGGGCCCGTCAATGGCCTCGATCGTTTCCTTGTCTTCACGTCCCAGAACTGTCTTCATCATGTTGAACTCGCTCATCGCCGGCTTGTACTCTTCGGTCTTGCCGGATTTTCCTCGACTACTCGGATTTGGCTTGAGAAGCACCTCATCCGCACTGTGAGGAGCAAAGGTCATGGTCTGGGTGAAGATATCAATGCTGTCTCTGTCGGCGCGCGGGCAGAATCCTGTGTTCAGGACGTTGTTGCTCCTGGCCATACATTCAACGATATCTCCTGATAAATAGGCATGCGGGCAGTCGGCGGGTATGAAGATGGCGTCTCCTGCCGATAGAGTGAGGAAGTTCATAGCCCTACAGGCAATATTAGAGATATTTTCAGGATCATCGAACAGCAGGGTGCGCGACCTACAATAAAGCAACAAGATTTCCGGGATCTTCAATGGAGTACTGCTCTTGCAAACGTGGGAGGATGTCCAAGATGTAGGCTTGTTTCCCGTATGTCTCCCTTGATATCTTTTGCAGGCTTTGTTGCGTCTCCTTTATGGTCTCGTCGGAAGCCTTGAAGATGTTCGTACAGATCGTCCTGAGCGAGTCATTGGTGATGTCGGAGGTTTTGTCAGGCAGGAATTTCTTCAGTGGCTCCAGGTTGTCGAACAAAGCTTGAATATCGCTGTTCGGTTTCCATCCACCAAAGACTTCGAACTTCCCCAGAGCAATGGCAATCTCAGGTTTGTGATTGTCATCGGTGAACTTGTCAGGCTCTTTGGCATGGAGTTCTGCCGACAGCTTCTTATTCGGGTGGATCTGCAATGGCAATGCCTTTGCTATTGACAGTATCTAATGTGCAATCAGCGGTTGTGGTCTGCAGTCCAGCGTGATTATCGCCTACTTTTGGCAGGAATGGAAGCACGCCATCGAACTTCTCGGTGACCTTCTTGCCGAGCAACTTCTCTTTATGCTCGTCTATGATCTTATGCAATTCCTCCCCTGTCTTCAGGTCCTTGGCGGGCAATACTGGCTTTGGTCCGGTCAGCAGCCGTTGCCAGCGCCGCAAGACAGAGTCTCACGTAGTCCCCCATCCACATCTCGGCATAGCATTTGTCATCTTCTATCTCGAAACCAGTATCAGGCGTTCCAGCGCACAATATCGCTGCCAACGAAGTCTTTCCCTGCTTGCCCCACGGGTAATTCTGCGTCAGATGTTAGCATTGAGAATCATTGAGGCCTGGATCAAGACACTGACATTGCATGAGCATTGAAGCTGGAAAACAGAAGTCATATCTATCCCTTGAGAAGTTGTGGAATTTCTAAGGAAGGCAGTCGCAGGGTTGTCGTCACATATCGAAACTTTTGAGCAACTTCGTCATCAAGGCTCTGACATCACTTGTCGCATTCGCCACAAGCGCGACAATACCTGAAGAAGCGGATCAAGCGTCTGCAGGGCGATTCTTTCGGCTAACGACTTGTGTACCGTAACCTCCATCATGGCAATTGCAGCGCATAGTACATATAATAGTAATCTGGAGCGGTAGACGGGATTTGTAGAGCTGTCGCGCCGTTGGGAACGTCTGTCCTCCCCGTATCACACTTTTACTAGCTGGTACTGTGGTTTCCCCTCCTTCAAGCGCGATCAAAGCCCAGAGCGGTTTTGAAGATGAGGTGAATTACGAATGCATAAGTAGATCAGGAACCTGGAGAATGCTATCCACGCTTTCGCTCATTACGCGCATACGGTCACACTTCTTCGCTGTCCCTACCAATCAGCCTTTCATGGGTGCGCATAGGCTAGGATCTCAAGCATTCGAGAGCCTTCTGGCAGCCAATTGGTTGCCCTTCTGAAGCTGTGAGTAATGAACGTATCCAGCTTTCCGGACTGGAACAAGGTCGGTCGACATATCGGTAAGAGGCTTAGGGATGTATTGAGACCTCCCCGAGACGATGGCCCATCAAAGGAAGAAAGAGAGGCTCAGCGACTCCGAGATCAGCGTAGAGGCTTCGCATATTTTGACACCTTTGACGAAGTGCTACGATGGTCATCTGGAGATGTGTTTGCAAGGCAGCAAGCCAACACGTCCTTACTGGTCAGACCAGCCACTGCGGTTCACGATCAAAAGTCCCCGTCAACCAAGCTAATCCTATGTCATGATTATGAGGGTGGGTATCATGACTATGAAAGCGTTCGTTCCGAGCATTTGCAAAATGAGCTCTATAGTTGCGAGTACCTACAGTATGTGGAGACATTCATCTACTTTTCTCATAAGCTCGTCTGCTGCCCACCGCCAACATGGACCAATCTGTTGCATCGCAACGGTGTCAAGGTTCTGGGTACTTTCATCATCGAGCCTCAAACACCGGGTATCGAGCGAATGCTGGAAGAGGCTGACGGTGAATGCGTTGTTGCGAAGCGACTAGCATCCATGGCAAGCACTTTCGGGTTCGATGGATGGCTGTTGAACATCGAAAAGGAGTTTCCGTATCACGTCAAGGATCTAACAGCGAAGCTGACAAGGTTCATCGAAAGATTGAAGGCATATCTTGGTCCTGATGGTCTTGTCATTTGGTATGATGCCCTGACCACTGCAAATGAGGTTGAGTATCAAAATGGCTTGTCGTCAGAGAACGCCGCTTTTGCGCGGGCTGCAGATGCGCTATTCACAAATTACAGATGGACTCCGAAGAAGTTGGTTGATTCTAAAGTCGTGGCTCAATGGCACGGCCTCGAAGCATCGCAAATATACTTTGGTATAGATTTGTGGGCTCAGAATACAGATATGCCAGGTCCTCCACGAGTCACCTATCCAGAGAAAGGCGGAGGTGGTACAAATACAGGTTTCGTATGTTCTCCTTCTGTTCAGTCACTTCTTGACACCGTCGTTTTATTAGATTCACAGGCAATGCTAGAACGCCGTATCAAGCTTTCACAAACTCATATCCTACAATCTCTTGGTTTGCATATTCAACATTCAATATTGTGCTATATGGACGTCATTATCTCGTTCAACATCTAATCATTATACTGCTAGGCAATGGCCGCGCTTGAACAAGCAGAATTCTCGACCGCAGCATTTGCGCCCGGCTGGGCTTACGAACATTTCGATACCTCTCTTCCCAACTTAACGGACGCTGCCCCCGCGACCACCATGGCTAAAGCCGTCGATCGCTCAGTATGGGAGGGACTTCCATTGCCAATAGACGTTGGTTGCGATTGTCGCAAGGGGAAGCCGCATCATACCAAAGAGTACCAGAAGCATCCTATCCTACGTCATGCTCGCGAATACCCTGCTGGATCATCCTCTTACTTCCATAGCGACTTCGCCAAAGCCTTTATCCAGGATTCAAACGGAATTCGCTCTCGCCTCGGCTCTCAAACAATTTTACCCCACATTATAGCAGACACGAGAAGAGAGTCGCTGTGTGATGACTCGTTGACGCAAATCCTTTACAGCTGCTTCGAAGAAGACTGTCTATGCATTCGGGGGACTTCTTCAGCTCGCCTCAAAAAGGGGCCCGAATTGACTCCAGCTCACGTTCCCGAGGGCACAGCTGCATCGCACCTAGAGACGATCCGCCTCTGTCTTTTCAAGCTGAACATGACGTGCGACGGTGATGTTCGTGCCATTATCGAAACGGCAAGCGCAGAAATTTCGGGTACCGTTGGATTTTATGCAGCATATCAAGGGATCGACTGTAGAAAGCTCGAATATCTTCACCACGCAATTTCTCTTAGAAGGCCACCAAGTTCGAAATGTAGGTCGACGACGAGATACATGAACATCAACGAGATCCGGCTCCAGGCCCCAGGTACCGAATACCAACTTGTCGAGTTTGGAGTCTTCTGCCAAGGTTGCTATTTTGAGGAGCAAGACCAATTGCTTCTAACACTGAGGTCGCTGACTATCAGGCCTTACGACGAATCTGATAATAGCTTTTGTGTCAAAGGGGTCATGGTCTCTCGATCAGGGACAGGCAATGACGTCGAGGCGCAGCTCGTATGGCGGTGGGAAGGTAGCAAGGAGAAGTGGCCCAATGGGATACCGTGGAGCGCGACTACGGGGCCATTTTCGCACTTCGCGATCTTCATCGACAATAAAGAGGTTGGCACGGCGCACTGCCTGGAGTTCCCTCTGCGCGATGAGGACCATGAGGCTTGTGCGGATGAAGAGGTGGCTGTCTCGATACGTGGGCACTTGTTTGGGGGAGGCATCATCTCCAGTGCTTCAACGAGGTTCTGGCGAGACGAGCTTCGTCCAGAAGTGTCCGACAGCACTTGGTATATGGTAAAGCAGGAAGAAGACGGTCACATGATGTAGGAAGATGTGCAATGAAGTCATGCTTTCCCATTTGGGGCACAGGGACCGTAGCCGACTGATGCATACATGTACTTTACGCGGCTGGTAGATAATTCAACGACTGGATAGAGGAGGATTGCCGAGGTCCCTTAGGCCAGTGGCACAAACATACGCAGCCTGGTCAAGCTCACGATGACCACCTTCAGCTGGGTCTTGCCACTGAAGAGTGAAGACATCTGCCACGCGCACTGACGTATTGATGAAATCCATTCCTCGCATCTCCATCTCTAAAGTAAGTGATCGACGGCGACTGCGCCGCTCTGAAACGCCGCCCAATCTTAGCGTGGCATTGACCCCACTGCCTGTTAAGGTACCCGCGGTCACTTTACGGCTGGCTCTAGCTTGCCCTGTCGCTCCTTCTGCTTGCTGACCAGCCTTCACTTCAATATCACATGTGCATCTAGGCGCAATTGAGTATACTAATTCACAAATCATATTCACTGTTCCGCAAAGGTGACAATAGCCTTCGACCACGAAATACGGCGACAAAGAAAATCCTACTTCTCCCAAAGCATCAAACGCCGCGACGCCCTGCCCTCTGTTCTAGCCCCCGTCCAAGACACTCGATACACATCTCTCTCGATTTCTTTCGGCCGGAGCAGTTGCGCCACACACCGCTTTAGAAGGCCTATACATAGGCTCGACTATCATTGTCGCCATTATACGTTAACGAGGGCACTCGACTCCTCAGTCAGACGCCGCCCCCCTAGAGCGATTGATGGGAACCACAACGGAGGCCTTCTAGGAGGCGCGTTGAACATTGCTTGCCATTCCAAAACCCTCCTGTTCTCGAATGGCCTTATTGCTGAAGCTTTGGAATCGGATGTCCTCACAGTGCCCTCTTTAACCTCTGCATTCTGATCTCTCGATTCATCACCATTCACCATAACACGAACACCGCCCGATCTGTATGCAGAGCTGAGCCCATACAATGAGCTCCCCCAGCAAGCAACCTTCAGCGCAAGCTTCACACTCACACCGAAGGGCCGCGGACCTGGCTCGCGACGTTGACAGAAGGCTTAGGCATCTCAAAGAGAATATCCTTCCTTCAGCGCCGTACCTTCTGCAAATCCCAACGAATTATCGATTGGGATCGCAACAGTTCAACGACTGGCGAAGAGGTTCTCCTTTCGGTCTACACGAGGAACCGCTGCAGTACATGACATTCAACGCTCGCCAGTACGACGATGACCACATATTCCGGGTCGATGGAGATTGGGATGATGGAAAGGGCAACCTTAAGGTCGTACAGGACAAGAGAAGTGGCACTAACTCTCCGCTCCCCGGACAAATCGCTAAGAAAAAGATGAGCATTTGGGATTATAAGAAGAAGGCAGCGGGGCAGCCGGTCACGGAGACACCTCCGCCAAATCCCGACAATGGAGCAGAGGTTCTGCAGAACCCTACCAATTTTCCTATCGTTACAGAGACTCGGGGGGAGACAAAGGTTGAGAAGATTAAAGATGAGTCTCACGGCTTGAAAAGGTAAGCAGAGTTTGTAGCAGGCTTTACGCTCAAGTTGACATTGCGTACGTGAGCTAACAGATTGTAGGAACATTGATGCTATGACTAATTCAAGTGAGTTGAAACCAGATGATCCTCATCCAGACTCCCCACCATCGAAAAAGCCTCGCTCGTCACCCAGTGCCACTCGAGCTGTAAGCAAGGGGGATGACCGTGAAAAGCCTCCTTTATTCACTCTACCACCATTGCTATCACCCGCACATCTGAGCACAGAGAAGCCTCCGGTATTCAGCCTACCGCCATTGTTGTCACCCACATTACCCACCATTATCGAGGAGCAACTCAAGAAAATGCGTGAAGAGAAGAATGCCATTGACCATAAGCCGAGCCTTCCTGAGGTCACACATCAACCGGAAAAGACAAATTCCCCTAAGCCTGTTACCCAGAAGGGCAGCCCTAAAGCTGCGAAGTCTTTCACGAAGGGTCTATCAAACCCTTCGAAGATCTCTGATATAGATCACCTAAAGCCATTGCCTAACGCCCAGAGAAAGGAGCAGAAAGATGCAACCACGAATGGGGCCGCAGGCTTCAAATCATTGCCAAATGGTGTCACTCATCATGCTAACAAGGAGGACTCTACTGGATCGACAACCACACTAGCAGCATCGAAGCCGGAGCGGAAACGTTTTCTAGTCAAGCTCAAGATACCTAAAGCTGTTCGTAAACGCTGTGCGCAGCTTTTGAAGTTTCAGCCACTTTCACAGAAGCAAGCTGATCAAAGGACACCCAAACCGACGAGCACTGAAAGTCCGAATGGTGAGCGGAGTTCAGCAGCTAAAGCCAACGGCGCTAGCAAAACTGAGCCCGGCAAAGACAGCTCCAGCCCGTTACCTGACCCAAAACCGAGATATGTGGATGACAAGCTTTCGGCTTCAAGATCCGCCGAGAAACGACGCCGACGTGAGGAAGATGGGGATATCTCTGAGCCGGCCAGCAAGCGACGTAAGCAGCCGGAAAGCCTCGAGTTGTCATCAAAGCCACACACGCCTCTACGACCGCCTTTGGTGTCCCCTGTTCTATCTCAGCACGGTAGCGCCTCCAAAACGCACTTGTCGACCCCCATACGTGAACTAAAGAGTACCGCAATGAGGCGGATAGGCTCCTCGGAAGGCGATGTGAAAACACCCATTGGCGCTATGCGGGGCAGTACCCCTGTCGCTACCGGTGTCCCAGATCGCAGCAACCGGGAAGGCAGATCTACCTCTTCAGCTTCATCTGGCAACCTCGATGTAGCAGGAAGCGAGCGTCTTGCCGTACTCAAGGCGGAGCAGGGCAAGTTCTCAGGTCTTGGCCGATCACTGAAACACACTGTTCAGAAAATGCTCCCTACAGAGAACGACTTCAAGAACGATGCCCCGGTGACGAGGCAAGGTGCTGCTATTGCGTTCGAAGCGCTGCTCGCTTTTTTACTCTCTTTCGTGATTCTCGATGAGATGAACAGGTCGTACGGGAAGTCGCCAGAGGTCACTGCGTGGCGCTCACTGTTGGGTTTCTTTGGGTATGTCAAGAAAGTAACGCAGCTCTACCCACCGCTCCGAGGCCTAGTCCACCAGCTAGAAGGGGTATGCCGCGACACCATCGCGCTCTACGACGCTCAGCGCCTAGAGCGAGACACTTTCCTCAACAGCGTACTTGACGACAATCGCGCCTCCACAGCAAATTCCAACCCTGCGCTATCGCCCTCAGTTTTTGAAAAAGGCAAAGCCAAGACTGACTTTGCCAAGTTTCGCAGTGAGCACGCCGACAATCTACGTACAGCTCAGCAAACCTGGCAAGCCGGCTTTTCCAAGCTCCCCATTCGCGAGCTGCAGCGCCAATTCCCTGCGTCATGGGCGAAGTGTGCTGATACTCCTAGTCTAGGGAAGGGAAAAGACGAAGTAGTCGTAGGAAAATACATCGAGGGAAGCTACTACTTACCACTGGGCCCAGCGAGTACTGGACTCGAAGCAGTCAGGGCGGGATGGAGGATGCTCGAGGAATGGTGCAGCAGAGAGGGTGTGAAATGGGAGGGGAAGATGGGGCTGTGAACGAAACTGGGGCCTGCCGAGCTTCACGGGAAAATGGAGTAGCAAGATGGTCCGAATTGTGGGCCCATGTCTAGGAAGGGTTTTGGAGCACCCAGGCGCAAGGACCGGGTTCTGCAAAGCGGATGGTATGGGATTGATGGCAGGAATGATGGACGACAAGGTATACATGGAGAAGGGCTTCTTAGGGGTGTTTTGCTTTTCCACGATTTCCCGGCTCTCGGATGAGGCCATGCGATGTACTTCATAGCTTTTGCTACGTATCCACCTTGGAGGATTTTTGAGATAAGGGTCACTTTCCTCTTTCCCCCCAATCCGTGACGTAATCTACTCGCTCTTGCACGGGCGACTAATAGAGCACCAGGTTTGAGGTTCTCTAATGGAAATGGAAGGATGCGGTGACGATGGACTGACAAGGTCGGCGGGGACCAGCCAGTTCCTTGTTGACGCTTAAGTTTCCTGTATGGTACCATTAATGGCGGCACCAACAACCACTCAAACGGAATTCATGCTCTCTCGTGGCATTACCTACAATGCGAACGCAGCATCTATCTGTACTTGCTGGGCAAACATTGTACACCATTACAGTCGATGAGACACTGATCTCGCACACGCATGACAAGATAGATGTCGCTATCGGGACGAACACTGAAGGGCTTATGCGAGCGTCATCATGGGGGGCCTTTGAGGATGACTCTGTAGGGGCTCATGACACTGCTGGGTATGTATGGCCGATGTCTGGGGATAAGAGGACACATCAGAGAGGAAGATTTCTGCCTAGAAGATGATCGTCTTGCTTGCTGTTGGCTTCATGTCTGGCGGAAAACAGTCATGCTGTTGGTGCCGCGATCAAATAAAAATATGCTCTGATGGTTTGCCTCTTGGGTTATGGGTTGCCACTGGTCAAGCCGGTCAACGCTGTCTCGTTGATACTGTATGTTTTCCCAAGCTGTAAACGCTTGAGCGTCTCCTGATAGGCTGCGCTATGGTAACGTATGATGCTGCATCGTTTGCGAAGAATTCTTTTGTTATCTGATCTAGCACATTGTTAGCAAATAATTGATGTTTGCTCTAGCAGCAAGGTCTCTTATTTCTGTAGCGACTTTAATTCTCTGGATGTATATAGGGGCTAGCACCGGGCTGCTCACTTACATCTACGTCAAGCACTGACATGGAAGTCAGATATAGAATATACCAATTTGCCTGGTTTCATGCGTTGAAAAAGTTTCGTGGAAAACACGCAGGCCCCAAGATGCGGTGTATCTGGTAGTAAGATGGAGTCTGGACTAGCGAGCAGAGATTGGATATCTTTGTCTAGCCGTCGGGAACGTCTTGCAAGATTCGTCCCCATTGGTAACTCAACGGCAGCAGTGAATACTATCAGAAACCCTAAGTGTATAATTAAGCGAGACCCAACGCGCGCGCGCTTATCACGGGACAATATCAACAAAATGTCACTCTGCATTACGCTCACAACGCTTGCGTCCACGCATCACGACAAGAAACCACCATCAAGATGTCCGCGAAGTAATCTAGCCCAACCTTCTTCTATATGTATGTCTAAGCTGATATCTGTTTAGGGATGCGAAGACAGCATGCATCAAGACTGAATTGTCAAAAGCTGTAACTGAAGCTGATACCGCTGACGAAAATGTCAACACGCCTGGGTATTCAAGCCCCAACTCTTCTCGGTACAGGGCCACCTCAGCTGACTTGTGTGTAGAACCCAAGTGATTCAACGGACAATACGACCATGGCCGAAGTGTAAACTCTATAACTCTTACCATTTCCACCCTGCCACCGGATGGGATAAAGCCACCAAAACCTACATCAGTTCCCTCGCCAAACGTTCGTTTATGGTTTTCCCCCCCGAGATCCGAAACATCATCTATCACGCTCTTCTCATTATGCCGAGCGCTATTTCTGTGCAAAGTGGGCGTGTCGCATCTGCTATAATCCCGGGTGTGAAGCAAGGCTGGCATAGTCTTGGGATTGAGTGGATTATCCACCAGACAGACGTCACGGGGCTCTCGCTCACCTGCAAAACCATCTATCGCGAGACAGTCCCTTTGTACTACAGCCAGAACACCTTCCAATTCACGGACAGCATCAACTTGAAGAAATTCACAGACAAGCTTGGACCAGAACCTCGCAGATATGTTACCAAGCTCTCCATTGTGTGGACAGGCGTAGCACTGGCCAGAGCTGCGCAGACTCTTGGGACCTTTACTGGGCTTCGTAAATTGGAGCTTGACATAAAATCCCTCTACACATTCAAGAAAAGCACAGATCCGAACGTGCAGTTAAAGATTTATGGCTTAAGAGATCTCCTGCGCATAAGAGGCCTTGACATACTTGAAGTGCAATTTTGCTCCTTGGTCCAAAGTGTTGATACATCGACACAATGCACAAAGGAGCAGGAAGACGCCTTTATGCGAAGTCTGGAAGTCCTCAAGCAACCAAGGGCTGTGACTTTCAACTAGGCAACCCGTTAACTCCTTCTGAGATAAGAGATGGAAACCTAGAGCCTTTGGGGTCACGAAACGGTGAGTACCATGACAAGCTGCCTGCAAGCCTAAGCATTTGCTGACTGTATTTGCAGGCTTATCAGCGGTTGTAAAGCTTTCGACAGCAGGGGATAATGGGAATCTGGGACGACTGACTCTGTGGTGTGGTGGTTCAATTGCATGGCTGAGACAGTGTTGCTGGACGTCCCAGGTGATGAATGGCTTAGACATTCATGTGACGGCATCTCAGCAGGTATGCGAAACTCGGACAGTTAGCGTGCAACTAGAGAGACAATGAGCCAGCTGAGATTCCAATCTCCTCAACTTTCGTTAATGCCTTGATTCCAACGTTGCTGAGTCAGGCAAGGTACTGAAGTGTTGAGCACAATTCTTGTCGTTTCGAACCTGTATCAACTCGAGAATCAAATGGAGAGTAGTGTCCCAACAAAGGTCCAAGAGAAAAGTCAGCGTAGGACGGTATGAGCCCAGGAAGACTACCTAGCCTCGAACGTCAGCGTGTGATGTCATATTCGCAGAAGCACGATCAAGTAAGAGGCTGGAGTAGCAGTGAATAGTGGTCTCACGAGGGCTACATGGACTGGACTAGCTAGCTCCTAGTAGATAGCTCAAAACGCTCAGCAAATGCAAGCAAGTCCAATCTAAGAAAATCGCGAGCGTCTATGGAGCCATAAAGCTTGAGCGGTCCAGAGAATCTGCTGCTTTTCAAAGCTCTCCGTGTAGATTGCTCATCAGGGTACTACCCTGGAAGTTACCCTCGTAATTGTTGCTCCAGTCTTCGTCGCTCCCATCACTGTCCTCTTCGAAATCCTCGTCGGTGGCATCAGTACCTTCATCGTCACTAGGCACCTCGTACCGACGGCCCACACGAGCGAGAAGGGCTTGCATCCCATCTTCATCCTCACTATCGATGGTCCTATCCTGTGGTAACTGTTAGTAAGACTTGGTGCTGTAATCGTGCATGATAGAGTAGACTACCAACCTTGTCTTCATCTCCTTCGGTGGTGCCTTCGCGACAATGCTGGATTTTCTGGCATGTGTGTTCGGGTAACCGTGCAAATATAACTGGCTTTAGGTCACCATATCCTACTTGATAAGATGCTTCGTACGCCAACGGGTGCCAGTCTAGAAGTGATACGGCCATGATCTGTGGAGACGCGACCGAAGCAAGCTGCTTCATCCGAGTGCTACTGAGCTTCAGATTTCTCAGGGTCAAGGGAGTGTCATTCCATCTATCATGGAAATCCCAGATACGAAGATCAAGTTGCTTCAGGTTTGAAAGGTAGTCCGGCGAATCCGCTAGGTACGTGCAAGCCTCCGCGAATGTCTCATTGGTAACAGCGCGACAGCGCGGGATCTCCTCGTCGCAGTCTCCGTTGAGAAATTGCTTACCATACGGTACCGGGATGGACAACATTTGAATGAGCTTCCGTGCTGCCGCTGGTCGGTCCTCTAAGAAAGGTACCAGACTGGCCATCGCGTTCACGTAGAAGCGGTTCTTGCCATAGAAGATGTACAAAGCCTCGTCGTATATTTGACGGCATACGAGGAAAAGTTGGAGGGCCACTTCAGAACCAAGGCAGTATGTTGTTGGTAGTAACGAACGTCCCATATCGTCGATATCTTCGTCATCCTCATCCTCAACCTCACTGACATCGTCAGATTCCATTACGTATCTTACGTAGGAAGATCGCTTCCAGTGCTTATTGAAGTTTTTCAACTCCACCTCGGAGATGAGTATCGCGCCAATTGTTGTGGGAAGAACTGCAGCGGTAGCTTTGTCTCCTTCGGTAACGTGTTCCTCGGTCACCGTGTCTTCGCTAGAGTCTCTATCCTCGAGAAACACGTCCTGATTGACCAGCAAAAGCGTGAGGATTTTGTCCCGGATCTCTCGAGGCAGACCAAGGAAGTTAGGGTCCGATTGAATCTCGCTACATGTTCGCGAAGATCGGTCAACATAGATAAAGATTGTATTAACCGGTAGAAGAAACTTACGCCCTCTCTTTGAAGCCCTCAGCCGAAGTCATTTGCCCGCTTTGCGTGACCATACTGACTGACGCTAGCCTGAAAGAAGTATGAGACGGTAACCGTTGCTCTGGCGTGCAATCAGGTCGCTCTCGGAACCAAGGAGATCTTACAAGAAAGGCTTAAGGTCAGATGAGATAAGGAGATGTGAGGGATGACCAAGGAGATTTCGGGGCACTGGAATCGTCAAAGCGTGCTGACGTTGAACGGGGGTAGATTCTCGTATGGTCTAATCCAGAGAAGCCTTGACACTGAGACTACTTGCCCGAGTCAGAGCATACAGAATGAGTTCTGGACTTTTACACATCCTCCATCTCGTACTAAGACTATCACTGTGAATCTGCTCAAATTGCAAGGCTGATGGGCCAGAGCTTCGACATCATATTGAATTACTTACCTATATCGAGATGGTGAGGTTAGGTTAGAGTACAACTTAGACCCCTGTCCCTTCAGCCCTACCTTACGGCAAGCTCGACCCTTGTTGCGCCCTGTACGATTTCCGAACGTGTCAACAGTCTTTAAAACCACATAACCAGCCAAGGCCAACGAAGCTTACTCAATCAATGCTTCCATCTCAGATCTTATCTTTGCAGACAATCTCTATTTTGTCCAGCATAGGGGCCTAGCTGAGCTTCGGCTCCACAACCAATATGAATCTCTTCCGCATCTGCGGTATGGACAAACCTCTCCGCCCAGAAGCCACCAGCTCTCCGCCCATGGTTCGTAGCTTGCTAACCTGGTACAGCGGATCTCGCGCACCTGGCATCAATCCTCATACTCCTCCAAAAGATGAAATCATCGAGTGTATATACCCCCCACCTTTACCAATCCCCAGCGGAAGCCCCTTCGCTCACCCCCCTCTCTAGAGCGCATCCGGCATATCATTCAAATCGCAAGTCCTCTACCTCCTCGTCTACATCACCAGATACCTAGGTCCAGCTCTCCACCACCCCCTCCAACCCGGCAACTGACCATTTCCCCATAGACATTTTCTGGACCTTCACCACCGGCACCGTCTGGAACACCACCTTCAAGATCCTCTTCCTCGCCGCGCAATCCTACGTCATCTTCCTCATGCTCAACGACTACAAGCCCACGCACGACCCCAACATTGACACCTTTAAAGTCCAATACCTCCTCGGCGGCAGCGCCGTCCTCGCCATCCTCTTCCCCTACCGATACGAGTTCACCGAGATGCTGTGGGCCTTCTCCATCTGGCTCGAATCCGTCGCCATCCTCCCCCAGCTCTTCATGCTGCAGCGCACCGGCGAGGCCGATACCATCACGACGCACTACCTCTTTGCGCTCGGCATCTACAGGGCGTTGTACATCCCCAACTGGCTGTACAGGTATTTTGCGGAGGGGTATGTGGATCCCTTACCGTGGGTGGCGGGGACTGTGCAGACGATTCTGTATTCGGACTTTTTCTACATCTACTATACCAAGTAAGTGCCTGCTTCGTGGCGTGAAGTTGGGTTTCAGGATTTGGCGCTAATGGCTGGGGTGTGACAGGGTATTGCAGGGGAAGAAATTCAATTTGCCGGTATGAGAGAGGAGACGGCTGTGAATTTGGGCGGCGTGGCTTGAGATCTTCGGGAACGATCACCTTGAGATGTCGCTTTGTCCGTGTATTCTACCAGAATAAGATGTATGGCAATCGTCCTGGATTTTGCATAAGGCTTCTTTTGATTCGGCTCACAGATGATATGACAGCTGAAACTTTGCCGGCTTGTTTGCTGCTACGTGACATTGTTCGACGCATTTTTGAGAGATTGTCCGGAAAGACTTGCACAGCCTGTTTGCTAGTAATATGATGCTGTTTGATGTACCTGCCTACGCCCTGCTACGAAGGTGGAGAAGCTTAGGCAACGCTAGAGTACAAGTAGAGTACAAGCACAATGGCAGCCAGCCGTGGCACCCATGATACCCCCCATATTTCATACTGTCGTCTGTTGCAAACATGACTCCATCATAGCCCCACCACTGCGCCATCTCGCACGATTCGTTGCAAACGTCCCATTTGCGACAACCGGAAGTCAGAAGGAACTATACCAGCGCACCTGCGCCCCCTAATGAAAACTGAAAACTTCGGGAGCGCCGGTCACGACTACCTGGCTTTAAACGTGTCCGCCATGAAGATTTCATGTCCGTGCGCCCTAGAACCGCTCCCTCATCACCGGCAGCATCTCACCTCCATTACCCATCTCGGACTTGATCGGGCTGCCCTGGCCTGCGCCGTTACCTCCATGGCTCCCAGCACGTTGATGCCCTACAGCCGCGGCATTTTGTAGACCCTTAAAGAAATGGTCGAAACCCCCAGCACCTGAATTGGACTCACGCTGCATTTGCAGCTGGAAATCCTGCGGCGATTGATATTGTAGGCCAAACGAAGGCCGACGTTGTTGAGCTTGATGTTGCGGTGGAGGGCTGTTGTGCATTACTGCATATGGGTCCGTGTACTGTCGAGCGTATGGCTGAGGCGACAGATCATAAGAGTATGGATTGCTTACTACGGGGGGTGAGTATTGCTTCGGATATTGCTGATACTGCCGGTTCGTTCCGCCAAATGGCGATGGCTGCATGGTTGTGTATGTTGGTGAGATAGAAGGTGGCATGGACGAGTAAAGCTGCAAGGGCGGCTGCTGATCATAGCTACGCTGGTGCTGCATGTTCTCAAGCTGCTCCTGCTGTGATCGAATTCTGTCTTTCTGGAACTGTTCAGATGTCTCTGACTGTCGTCGCATATGTGTACTGACCTTCTCCTGCTGGCTCGAAGAGCGCTGCATCAAAAAATCTTGGCTGAGGGTTCTCGAATGGGTGGGAAGAGGAGCATCTGGATTTGGCAGCCAAGCCGTTGCGAATCCACCTCCTGGGGCATAAGGCGACTGGTAGACAGCAGGTCGATGTTTGTTAGCCTCGCGTAGATAAGGATACTTCTCTAAGAAAGGATCCAAAGGTCTCTGGGCACTATTCGCATGTGCCACTGGGGTGTGTAGAGCGCTAGGGGATTGTTGCGCGGGTTTTGGGGTGACGAACGGGCTCTTGACCGCCGGAGGCTTCGCACCCATCATATTGGCGACCGGGGCTTGGGACAGAGGGCGAGGGTATGTCTTCTGGACCTGCTGTGGCTGCCGTTGGTACTGTTGCATTGGCGGGGTCCACTGAAAATATTAGAACAGGAAGTCACAAACAATTTAATGGGGTGCTGCGGCTTACGTTATTGGCTTGACCATATTGGCCATATTGACTATAGGACGCAGATTGTGATCGCTGCTGGGACGATCCCATCATAGGAGCGATTGGCGCTGGCGGACTCATCTGAGCTGGTGGAGCCCCGTAGCCTTGATAGCGCTGACCTGGTTGCCCGCTAGCATTTTGAGTGAATGCACGCTGGTTGTTCAGGGCTTGGGGGTCAACGCTGTAGCCAAAGCTTGCTCTGTGTCTTGGCAAAGGCTCCTTGATCGCGTACTTACCATTATATGGCCGGTCATCTGGCAGTTGAGGTTTGAGTTGAGTCTGGATCTGAGGCTGGATCTGAGGCGGAACTTGAGGCTTGGGCTGCACCCTGGGTTGCTGATACTGAGCGTTAGCACGTGCAGCGTTCAAGGCGTGGATATTGACGCCAGTAGGGTACGAGGCTGGGAATGATCGACGCTGAGGCGGTAAGGTAACCGCCGCAGGAGCAGGCTTGACGGAGTCCAGGAAATTCGCACTTGGGTCGTGGATAGCTTTGGCGAGATCTGCAGTATATTGTGCCTTCGCCTCAGTCGACTTCTTCCCAAGGTAAAACCAAACAGTCTTTGGTTTAGCGAAATCAATCTTAACCTGATCAGGGTTCTTGATTCTATGGCAAGTATTGAACTCCGACCAGACGAACTTGCTCTGTCCATCGCAGAACGGTTGGTCGGCTTTTGGCTGACTACTCAATGGATCTTCTGCCGTCGTACGGGACTTCTGGGCCAATTCTGGAGGCAGAGGTTTGGCGTTTTCTGACGGTATTGGTAGCTGCGAATCGGCAGTGTCAAATACAAGCAGCCACTTGTACTCGACCTCGAACTTTTCACTGTGAAGGTTAGTCTCAGGGGGTATTCCAAAAAAGTAGCTGACTTACCCAGTCGGTTGCAGCTCCACCAACAGGGTCTGCTCAGTTTTTCTATTCTCTAATACCACACCGGCAAAGATATCCTTGTGGTAGAACTGCATCTGGACTAGCTCTCCCACGGGCAGTTTCAGTGCGTGCTTCCGAATGAAAGAGTCTTCTTCGAGCGAGTCGCCTCCAACGTTCTTGTTCCTCTTGACCCGGTGGATACGACATCTGAAGTCGATGCCAGTATCGGTATACTCGGTTCCGTCCTCTGCGTAGACTGGAACCAGGCCAATGTCGACCTGTACACCCGCTTCTGCAGCACAGGTGGCGTGATAAGCCTTGACACATTTCTTCTGGGAGCACTGGAAGACTGCTCCTTTCTTGTTGCGGCAGTGGTTGCACTTCAACTCCCAGCGACCCTTGTCAATCCGATCCACACCACATACCTTCTCCTTACCACCGTCTTCGGATATGTACGTTTCGGGGGTGTACAAAGCACAGCGACGATGAGCTTGCTTTCCATTGTCTGTAGCCAATAGCTTATCATACTTGTTGTTGTTCGGGCATAAGACGCAAGGCTCATACACGGGTGCCTTAATCTTGATTCGCAGCTTCTTGACCTTCTGCTTCCCACCCTTGTCGTTGACATCTCTCTTTCGCTTGTGGCTTCTAGGCTTCACCTTCCCTTTGACGCTTCCAGGCGGAGTTGGCAGATCAGTAGGTAATTCTTCATCTTCATCCTCCTCATCTTCTTCCTCGGTCTCCTCGTAGTACTCGGGAGTTGGTTCTCCGCGCAGTCTACGTTCAATGTCGTGAACATCGACCCACACGCTGTCAGCCTCGCAATCGCATTTCTTCGCTACTCGGCCGTAATCAAGCCAAGACTCAGTAGCAAAGTTCACTGACTCCGCACAGTTGTAACCTAGATTATAACCGGAGTGGTAGCCATAGGGAAATGTGATGACGAATTCGCCCTCGTGATGAACGAGCCTATTGACACGAATATTGTACTGGGACTGAAGTAATTGTGGAGAAATAAGATAGGTCTTGTGCCGCAGGAATTGATCGCAAGCCTTGGAGTCCGTGGGCCAGACATCTGCAGTGTGATTAGCATAGGACGGCAGGTAACTGGAGAACAGTACTTACTGCGCATAGCAGCCTCAAAGCGCCTAGCATCTGCCTGAGATATGCTATACCACTGCTTGGGAGCCCCGAAGTGAATGTAATTAATGCTGTAGAGGTCTACATCCTCGAGGTGCCAGGCAAACGTAGCCTTCCACATGCCCAGGTAGAGATAGGCGGTATTGACGCCAGGAATCTTTTGCCCAAGCACGTCAAGCAAGTTTTCGAGCTTGGCTACGTTCCAGGATTCTGTACCGTCATCAAACAGAGATCCAGGCATGTCCGCTCCATAAAGTGGATTATTAAAGTTCAAGCTCTTCCAATAGGCGGTCTCCAATTCTTGACAACGTTCAGGGGTCCACTCGTCCTGGTTATGTATGCGGTAGTCGAAGGACTTGAAAGCTTCTTCGTCAACAACATCGGCTTGCGCTCCACGGTTGTGCTGCCTCCTCGAGGAGACGGACTTCTGCTGCGGTCCATCACCTTCATCGTCGCTGAGCTGTTCTTTCTTGACTTTCGTAGCTTTTGTAGGCTTTATGGATGGAGACTTGGGCGTTGGGGGAGTCTGCTGATGCGAAGCAGCCTCTTCGTCTTCACCTTCTCCACCATGCTCGTGAACAGTAGTCGGTAACGGGCGGACCCGGGGACGGCCGGGTCCACGCTTCTTAGCAGCTGGACCCGTGGAAGTAGTCTCTGGTTGCTTTTTGGCTCGAGATGGTGCAGCTCTTGTTGCTTTCTCCTGATTGCGCCTACGCTCCCCCCGTCTTGCCGGTGGTTGATGATTACTCTCATCACAAAGTGCCTTCCATTGAGGTAGGTTGTAGGATCGTTGCTTTTCTATGTTCGCTTGGGTGTAGGTACCGAATGTTCCGTGGAACTCCTGAATGATAGGGTTTTTGACTTTCACAGTCTTCACCTGCTCGTCTAAAGCGGGTAGCGTATCGCGCCTAGACAAAGCCATTAGCGCCCATTATACCCTAGAAGTGAATGTTGTCCAGCCAATGACTTGCCATTCTTTCGGTGGTATGACCTTGACAATTCCCGACTTCATACCATACTTATCGATCTTATGGATGAAGGACTTGAAGCTTCGGAATTGGTCCATGGTCTGTCAAAGGAGCATCATATTAGCTTTCATCCACAGCCCAGACACGAAACAGTACAGCGTTCAGGTTGGTACGAATGGGGCATGCGTGATCTGTGGGGGGAACTCACAGGCTTAAAGACAGGAATCTTTCCACCATCATAGTAATGATCAGGCTCAATCTCTCCATCATCTTCCGGCTTATTCTCAGGCTCCAGCTCCAGCTCAGAAAGCTCCGACCCTGAGTCATACTGTTTGTCCGCTTCTTCGCTAGCCGGAGGGGTCAGAGTGGGTTTGTGCTCGACATCCACATCCATTTCACTCGGAGGGGACATCGCGGCAGTCGCCATCGAGGTCTGTTTCTTTCGGGACACAAATTCGGTTTCAAAGGGTGTAGAAGGATCCGATCGCCGGTCCAGGGCTGGTGCAGAACGGGTAGATCGAGTCCTTGGAAGATGTGGTCGAGGGCAGGCGAGAGGGTATCAGGGATTATTACGTCGGTACTGGTCCTTCTCTGGTGTACTCAGCCTCGCCACACCCAGGTAAAGGTGGGAGCGACACCGAGATCACATCAGTCAGCTGGAATATCAACGATGCCGGGGCCAAAGAGCGATGAGGATTGATGGATTTCGGGGTGGAGGTTCAGAGGTTGATCTTCGCCGCTATGCCGTATGAAGTTAGCCTCATGCGTGACTCATCTTATCAGATATCGGCAATCGAAAAACTCTTGGCCCGGAAGCATACGTGACCTTCAAATTCTTTGCAACAGACAACTCCATAATGTGGTAATTGCAGATTGTGAACAAAGGCATGCTTAGCTTGTTCTCCAAGAAGTTTCTACTAGCCCGGACCTACATAAGAAGTTCTGAATATCTTCATTGTGACACATCTACTGCCCCAACCCGAAGGAAGCGTCCTGCAGAAGCCTCTATGATAAAGTATACATGTAGCCACGGACAGAGATTGTGAGGATAGGTGAATTATATAATCTCTAGGATTGGTCTGGCTAGTAATTCGAGCAATGGTGACTCCAACACTGCGACCACGTCTTTCTCCGACCTCGTGCTTTAAAACGATGTGCAGATCAGGATTCAAGCAATAGAGCATCAATGTATTAGTCGGACGCCCCTGTCATCCTGTGGAAATGTTACTGGACACTCCAGTTGACGTGGAGCATGCAAGGTACCCGCGCCTCAAATCGCTGGGGTCGAATGTGGGGATTCGATGTCAGAAGCCTCGTGAAGCATGCACGTAATACGGCATTGCCGTCCCGCGATGGCTGCCAGCGGATCCTGACCATCGAATCCGCATCCTCATAGGAGTGGTACTGTGGTAGAGCGAACTAATCGGGTTGGGGTATTCGTAGACTAAGGCACACCGAGTGCTCCATTCGCTATGCGTGACATGACTTGCTTTTAGCCAGGCACCAGCACATTGAAGACAAATGCAACGCTAGATAGACCACAAGACCCTGCAGATGGCACATCTCCCCGTCAGCACCGAATTATCAGCCCAGCGCGAAGGAAGCGCAACCCCAGGATGCATCAGGCAATCTGCGGGGAGACCACCAACCGCGGGGTCGGCATCGGTCTCCTACATATTGCCTGGCTCGATGCATCATGAGGATCCATCGCCACGACCGGACGATCCATCTCCACGGCCACGGTTGCCTCTGAAGCCACCCCGTCCTCTCCCACGGCGCTCACCATCTCCGCCACCTCGATCTCCGCGATACCCTCCACGCCCACCACGATACCCACCTTCGCCTCCACGATCACCTCGATTTCCACGGCCACGACCGCCTCCTCCACGATGTTCGCCACGTCCGCGACCGCGCCCATGATGCACTTCATGAAAGCCATCACCGCCGTTAGCTGGGGCTCCTTCGGCGAACGAAGCAGGAGCTGGGGTAGGTTCAGAAGGAACGTCTTCGGCCCAGCTCTGAGTGCCTGCCATCGCCGCAGGGGTAGCGGCATTGCCAGTTTCAGTTTCTGCAGGATCACGTGGGATCTCGACCCAGCCGTCGGGTCCAGCTTCCCCAGAGGCTGACATCTTGGCCCCCCAGTTAGTCTCCGCTGCCGCGTTGGCTGCTCCTGCGTCGATGTTCGACGCGTCCGGCACTGAGGGCGTATCGATGTGATGGGCGACTCCGTTCGAAGACGGCTGAGCCTCAGTATCGATCTCTGTCAATCCAGCATGGGCCACTGTGGGGTCAGTCGCGGCGACTGGTGCTGGAGGTTCTTCGGTTTCTACGCTTGGAGGTGCGGGCTCGGACTGAGCGACGTCTTCGGCCCATGCTTCCTCAGCAGCATAAGGGGCATACTCAAATGCCAAATCTTTGACTTGCTTGACTGTTTCACGGCGATCAGCATCGTAGAGGAAAGAAAAGTGCCTAAACGAGATCGCATAGTAGTAGGTTTCACTTACAGGAGAAGTCAGACGGGACTCCATCCACAGTGGGGACCATCTCATCACTGCCCGAGATCAGCTTCTCCATCGCCGTGACTGCTCCGAGTTCACCGCCGTAGACTAGTAGCAGGGCTCCCTCGAAGGCACGATTCTCTGGCGAATTCTCGTCCCCTCCTTGTCGTTTAGCTGCTGCCGCCCGAAGGAACTTGCTCAGAACGAGGAGATTGTCTTTGCTCTGTTTCTCGCCCTCTGCTTTTGCCTCAGCCACCGACGCATCTTTTGCTTTCTCCAGCTCCTCCTTGTGCGAGGTCTCGAGAGCAGACTTCTCAGAAGTGAGGCGCTTCTGGGACTCGTCATCGAATTGCTTGAATTGTGCGAGCTGCTCTTCGAATTGGCTCAAGGAGGCTTGTAGCGAAGGCTTCTTCTCTGCTTGGGCTTTCTGATCGGCATTGATCTTACGCGAGGAAAGAAGTTCATCTAATGAAACGTTCGGATTTTCGGCGATTATGGAGTCGACTTTCTGTGTCGAAGTCTAGGGAAGAGGATCAGTCAAGCGTCTCGTCGGGACCTGGCAAGGCTTACGAGCTTCTTCTTAATGTTGCGTATATTCCTGCGAAACAATTAACGGTGTCCCATAACCTAGCTCTTGCAGAATCATACCTATACAGATCCTTGAGGTATGGGCTCTCGTAGGCACCATCAGCCCCATTCGTGGCTCCTTCCATGGCTACAGGTGAATCACCGCCAGTTTCGGGGTCGGCAGGTGCGGTGGGTACTTTGGCGGGAGCATCAGCCTTGCCTTTCTTCTTCCGAGCGCTCTTCGATGTTTGTTGAGCAGCAGGATTGGCAACTGCGAAGGATGACATGGCTTTAAGGTACGGAGAAAAGCTCTAGGATCAGGTAGGAAGGTTGTGATCTGGGTATAAACGTGGGCACTCAAGCGAATCACCGTAGAACTTAAGGTAGCTGACGGGTGGAAAATATGGCGTAAATCACTGCAAAGCTTGGTAAGGACGCCAGATTAAGTCGAATATTGCGGTATTGGATTTCGTAAGTAATAAGAGCGGGTTTCAAAGAGCTGCCAAGTAAGAGAAGAAGTTCGCGACAGGGCGGCAACCTAGCGCGTTCTGGCGAGGGGACCTTGATGGCTGCTTTCCCTGGAGTCTATGTTCTGCACATAGGATTGGTAAGTATTTCGGTACAGAGAAGCCCTACTAGACATCGCGATATCGCACAAGCTGTCAATATTTGACAGGACCCTCATCTACAAGCTTAACGCTCCTTACGCCCCCAGCCCATATCTCAAACTCAACATCTTCATCAGCACCCTCCGTCGCGTCAGCCCAGGCAGCAAAGGCCACTTTCAGCCATCGTCTCCACTTCATCGGAGTCCAATCAGCCCTTTCGCCCCCCAGTATTTCTCGGGACTGTGAACCCCCAATTCCTTGTGCAGGAGACGCATCCTTCAGGAGTACCAGTCGACAAGCGAGCTGATTCGCCCAAACCAAACCCAGTGAAGGAGATTTGAGGTTGTGATGACTTAGGTTAGGATGAGAACCCCAGCCAGAGAAGAAACGAAGTTGATGATCGAGCGTCAATGGGTTGAAGCTTCGGACTTGCTGAGGTATTGAGGAAGGGGGTTGAGGTGATGACGACGTTGCGATCTCTAATCTGGACGCTGACGATGGTGGCATGGATGGAACAGGAGCAAAGCGATCTGCGACTTGGTTCGATAGCACAATAGCACAGTTGAAGCGGCGGGCCAGCTCCTGCAACTGTGAGCCCAACCTTGAAAGCTGCCCAGACCGTTCGGCGAGCGCAGCCGGCGCACTCGAACCTGAGCGTTCAGCTCGGTAGTTCGCTGCTATTGAGTCGATAACCACCAGACCGACATCATGCCTTGCAATAGCGATGGGTAACTGATAGGTAATAATGTGCTCTTGCGACTCGAGGTCCGGTGTCTGTATGCCCAGAATCCTCGAAAGAGTTGGAGGCGCCTCATGAGACCGAAAGACAGGGTGTGCGGCTAGGATCTGCTTGAGGCGAGAGGTCGGTAACGGAGCTTCAGTGGAGATGTACAATGCAGAACGAGAGAGGCCATGTGGGTGGGGAAGCTGGCAGGCAAGGAGAAGACATAGGAGAATTTGGGTCTTGCCTGCCCCGCTAGAATCAAGTCAGCATAGAGCAATTGAAATTGCGACAGCATGGATTAGTACCTTTCCCCGACAATCTCTGTCAGGTAGCCAGGAGGAATGCCACCTCCTAAAGTAGCATCTAGAGTAGGGTCAAGGGTGCTGATGTACACCCACGGCTCGGTGAGAATCTTGCGAGAATGGCTCAGGGACACCTTGCCCTCAGTCTCCGCCGTTCGTACATCGCTTTGGGTTGTGGCGCTTCCGCTCTTATTGAGACCCAGTTTGGCATGTAAGGATGCGATGACATGGTTCGCAAGCCTTCGAACATCAAGCAACGGTAGTTGGGCCTTCTTGGCTACCTCAAGGGCATCTAGCGTCAAAAGATCTGAGGTAGTCACGAGATGCTTCTCGAGAGACGGAATCAGGTGCGTGAACGACTTGGTGGGGAAGTCTGGAAGCACATGGAGAAGGTCTGTCATCAAGAGCAGGACCGTTGGAGAAGACTTGGGAAGACGTGACGCACATAAGTAGGACTGCCAACCCTGAGGAAGCCCTGTTCGTTAGCCTTTTAACATCTGCCTCCCTACCGCCCTTAAAATAGTCCCTTCATGCATTGAGAACCTGCCATGTGCTACGCTGCATACAGCAACGCCATGCGGTGCCCTGGTTTGGTGCAGTTCCCATGATTCAGCTACCTTTTGCAGACCCTCCTGTTGAGTATCATCCACCACTACAAATGCTCTGACTAGATACCTTTCCAGCCAACTGTCTCCAGTGATTAACCGCTGTGTTCATGTGGAGTAGAGAAACACCTTTCCCTAAAGGGTGAGAAAACATGTTGCATCTATTCTTAACACTCCAGGAAATGGAGGCGTGATTGGTAATGCATTAACGTAACCAGTTCAACGCCATCATGAGACAATGTCCTGTCAATGTGCCTCAGACCGCTCCCGGTAAGTTTTGAATATCCCTTCTTTCTTGTCTGATGTATCTCTTCGGAGATACTGCGAGTTCTATCCGAGTATCCGTGGAACGCTTGGTTTTGACGTAATATCGAGACTGTCATTCGAGACTTGCACATCATGGGGAGCATGTATATCGGGGTCGTCCGTTTCCTAAAGCCGTGTTGCACATCATTGGGGAGCATTGATATCCCGGTCGTCGGTATCCTAAGGCTGTTTTGCACATCAATGGGAAGCATTAATAAAGTATCGGGGTCGTCTCTTTCCTAAGGCCGTCCATGCAGGGACGACGCAATCGGGGTCGGTGGAATATCAAGTCCGGCTCGTCCATCGAGACGGTACTTAAGCAGCTTGAATCATCTGCCTAGATCCGATATAACTTTCTCCCGCATCGAGACACTGCACCTCTTAGGCTAGATCACGGCGCCAACGTCCAATCTGAGCGAGGAGGCCATGGCTGGCGCAGACATAATCGGACTCTCTTGCATAAAGGCCTAGATCAAGAGCAACAACTCCCCGGATTTCCCCGTAATCCCTTCAACTATCGATTGCTTGACGGAAACCCTCCGTCCGTACCAACGCAGAACCATTGACCTCCACATCCACTTCAACCCAAATGTCGCTCTAAACCACCAAACACACATCCAAGCTCCACTCCGCCCGCGTCCTGATCCTCGGCGGCACCTCCGGCATCGGATTTTGCGTAGCAGAAGCCTCCCTCGAGCACGGCGCCCACGTCTGCATCTCCGGATCGAAGCCCTCCAAACTATCCGGCGCCATCTCGCGTCTGCAGTCCTCCTACCCCAACCTCGCCTCTCACGTCTCCGGCCACGTCTGCGATCTATCCCAGCTTCCATCTCTAGAAGCCAACCTTGACGCACTGTTGAAGTTCGCAGTCGGAGATGGCAAGATCGATCATGTTGTCTTCACTGCCGGTGATGCCTTGAAGATCGTCCCTCTCGCCGAAGCGACTGTGGAGTCAATCCAGCAAAGCGGTACTGTGAGGTTCATGGGGTCACTGATGCTGGCGAAGCTGGCTCCGACGTACATGTCCCCGGGGCCAAGATCCTCCATTACGCTTACCGGCGGGAGCAATTCTCACCGACCGATCAAGGGCTGGAGTGCTGTTGCTGCGTGGGGCTCGGGCCTCGAGGGCATGGCACGGGGCCTTGCAGTGGATCTGGCGCCTCTGAGGGTCAACTTGATCAGCCCTGGTGCGGTGTATACGGAGCTGTTCGGTGATATCCCGAAGGAGAGGCTCGAGGGCGTCTTGCAGCGATTCAAGGATGGGAGTTTGGTCGGGCAGGTGGGCACGCCAGAGAATGTGGCCGAGGCGTATCTGTATACTATGAAGGACCAAAATTTGACTGGAACCGTTATCCAAAGTGACGGCGGAAGGCTGTTGAAGTGAGGAAGCAACGTATCTATTACTAAGGTAATAATTCACAATGGAGGCTAGGGCCTTGGAAATGCTCGTTCTGATGTGAAGATACGTCGCAGCCATTGTGCATGCACTGTCGTGGGGCCCATCCCTGGGCTCTGTTGAGTAAGTTCTAGATCATACCGCATGCGCTGGCAGAGTCAAGGTTCGAGAAGTCTGCGAATACCATCGGAGGACTCTGGGGAGCCAGAGGAGGATGCCGTAAGGATCGCTAAGAGATAAAGCACCTACTGATGCCAGCGCATGCGATAGTACATCTTGCGGTGGCTGGGCGAGAAACGAGCATTTCAGTCGCACAATCTGCGTTTGGCAACCTCGGAGGTCTTTGTTACTATACACGCTGATTGTCTGCGGGAGACAAGGCTCGAGAAAAAGCTAAACTCATATCGAATGAGCTTCTGTGAAGCAATGTAGACCATAGCCGCCGAGTAGTGGAAGTATACAAGCGCTCTGTAAGCTAGTTTTCGTAAAGCCGACATCCTGTCTGGCCCACCCTCTGCGTACACGGTAGAGTAGAAAATACCCATGGTGACCCCATGCACCAGTTGTAGTGTATAACCGCACTCCAGGCCTGCCCTTAGCTCTCAGTGGAAACTACCCCTCCACCTCCTCTCACCGAACCACCTCTGCCGGCATAGCCTCTACCTGCATACCCCCGTCCTCGCCCGCCATATCCGCGCCCACGTCCGCGTCCTCTGAGCCCGCCGCGGTAGATATTGTCAACGCTACCCTGGCCGAAGGTCTCAAGATTCTTTCTCTGTTCCTCGGAACGGAACTCACGTCCACCGAGTCTCTTTGCCCCACTAGCGTCATCCGCTCGCTCCTTTGCCTCACTCGAGATGTTATCGAAGAATGAGGACTTCTTGTTGTACCCTGGTGCTGGAGGGATGACCACAGGCTCGCTGTTATGGTGGCTAGCGCCATCGATTGCAGATTCATCGGTCAAGTCTTCGGCGATTTGTCCGTCTTCTAGGGGCGAGCCTGTCGCGATGGCCTCCTTGACAAGATCCTGCTTCTTGAACTTCGCGTTCGCGGTAGCGAAATCGTAGTCCGTCTTGGGGACCTCGATTTTTCTCGTCTGCTGCTCGCCGTGGGCTCTGCCTCCACGGCCTCCTCGCCCGCCACGGTTACCGGCTGCATAACCACCAGTTCCTGGCTGCTTGGACGAGCGGATATTGTCATTTGCGCGCATTTCATTGACTTTGTTAGTAAGGTTCTCCATCGCCTTGTCGCCGGTCGTCGCTCTCTTCGGCGGAATCTTTGCCATCGCAGATTGAACGGCGGCGACAGCATCTTGATGTGCCATCTCGACCGTTTTAGACGCCACCGGCCCTGGTTTGGGCGCTAAAGGCTGCACAAGGGGCTGAATTGCAGGAGCACCATTCGACTGCTGCTGTGTGATTCCATTAACGGGCACAACTGGCTTGACAGCAGGGCTAACACGCGGTACGGCTGGAATGATACGACCGCTTCGAGGCGCAACAGCAGCTTGCGGAGTCAGAGATGGAGGTTGCTGAAAGACCTGAGTTGCAGGCGGGGCCAGAGCAGCCGCAACGTCAGGCTTCGACTCCGTTGGCGGTGGCGGACCGTTCGCTGCCGTTGCGGACGGCCCAGGTGTAGTCGTGGCGCTGGGCAGATTGACAGTGGCAGCAGGTTTGTTTGAAGGCTCCTGAAAAACGCGGGTCGGCATTTGCTGGTTTGCTGCCGTTCCTACAGGAGGGGTTTGCTGGGGCGGCGGACCCTGTTGTTGAGATTGACCGCTTGGGCCAATTGGCATCTGCTGGTTAAAGAATGGTCGAGGTGGCGGCTGTTGGTAGCCTTGTCCTGGCGGAGGATAGCCCCAAGGTGGTGGGGCACCGTAGGGCATTCCAGGAAAGCCAGGACCTGGTGGGAATCCATATGGGCCAAAGCGCTGGTTGGGCGGCGGGCCGTAAGGGTAACCGAAGGGCGGCTGATGGGGGAAATTTGGGGGTGCTTGCTGCCGTTGCTGTTGCTGAATAGGTCCTTGATCTTGTGCGTGCTGTTGCGGTTGGGGCTGGAATGTTGGCGGAGTTCGCTGGGGTGTTGCCTGCTTTTCCGATGTAGCCGGTACAGAACCTTGACGCGCTGATATTGACTCGGGTCGCCGGGCGCTCTAGATCCAGTGTTATATTAGCGAATGAAGAGAGCCCAATGGAGAGCAAATTTACGGTGCACATGTCAAGATCAGAAGGAAGGCAACGGAGATATCCACAGGGTTTTGCGCTTTCGGTGGTACTTATGTATTTACATCCGGAATTCTTCATCACATCGTATGTGCCTCTCAAAAGGAAGGGAGGCAACTAAAGCGGGTATACGAGAAGTCTTGGAAAACTCACCCCCAATATAGCAGGATCGTCCGGTACCTGCGGCGGCTTATTGTCCTTGGGCGGGGCTGGCTCTTCAATCCTCAGGTCCTTCACATCGCTGCCACGGAAGACGATATATTCGTAGACATTGTCAGACGCTGGTACTTCTTCACCGGGCCGACGTCCTTCGGTGCCAAAAGAGACAACTTGCTCGAGCGCGACCGTGGAGTTCTCGGAATTGATTTCGTGGAGGGTGCCGACATAGCTACAGGCGCGTCAGCTTAGGCATTAAATGAAAAGTATGACGAGCTTATAGACCTACCGAATGTCCCTTTTTGATACCAGTGATATCCGGGAGCTGGCATTCAATTATCAGTGGAAGCTTCGTTGGTGCAGAAAGGAAAGTCTTGCCCAATGAACTCGCCCATGATGAGCGATGGCGCGCAAACGAAGTAAGCTGATGCTGTGGAGTTATGGATATGCAATTTGAGAAGGTGGAGATGCTGTGGATATCAAGGTCGAGGACATGAAGATCGGGTCGTTCATAGCAGATTTCAACAAAGAACAGTGTGAGCGCGCAAAGTGATGGAGTGAGTGAGGATGGTGTGCATAAAATCTCAGCCTTGGCGAATCGATTTGTGCACGCTATGCAGCAGAGTTATGCGTTCACCAGCAGCCACGTCCTTCAAAGCACTCGGCCCTTAGGCATGGCAACGGATAGCAACGACGAAGCAAACCTTTTCCAACAGCTGGACACCTATCCTTGGGAAGCAGACCTAGAGTTTCAGAGTGGACTTGTAGCCATCCTGGGCTCAGATCCGTCTTCCGAACATGCAGATTTACTGACTCTCAGAGCTCAATGTTTCTACTATGCTAGGTAATCCATCATCCCCATTCATCGCCTGACCGAAGCATCTGAGTGGTTTCTTGGGCAGGAAATATAATGTTGCGGTCGATTTCGATGGCTATCGAATATGGCGAGCTCAACAGGGAACCCAACAACAAGTGAATGGGGATCCACCTCTTTCCACAGCTACAGATCGTTCTCTAGGCGATCCTCACGCCAGCATGTCTATTGTTGTCAATGAATTCACGTCCTCCGGGATTCCATTATCCTCTAGCGAGCCATCAGCACCTTACCCTACCTCGTTCAGTCAGATAGTCGATCTGATAACCACTGGCCAGCCAGTACCAGGCTTGAAAGAAGTGCCTGATACTTTGCTCACTGGGCAGGAATCACAGCCGTCAACCGCCAAGAGGAAGAAACCGTGGGAACAGGAGGTTTCGGGCGTCGTGGGCGAAGGAAATGGATTTGGCAGCACAAGCACAGCACCAACCTGAAAACTTTTAGAAACTTCCTCTATAGACTTGCTTTACCCGAGCTCATTAAGTGAAGGCTTTAGACGTAACACATTTTGGAGTCCGGCTTGATGGGCACGATGCCCACGCCCACGGATGTGACTTGATATAAAGGTATTCACGCTGCAGAGTAAAAGTGATTGAGCTCAAGATGCGTTTATTCCACATGGAATGCAATAGAGACGATTGGTGTGTTTATGCAGTAGTTGCTAAGAGAGCTAGTCTAAAGGTGGCTTTGGAAGCCAGCGGATGGCCACAAATAAACGACAAGTATGCACTTCTAACGTACCATCTCGGCTAAGCTGACCATAGCTCGCAAAGCGAAGCATCGTGGAAGCTGATGCCAGTACAATAGTGGACATACAAAACTGGATCACTACAGAAAGTGATAGCTGGTACCATCAAAGTGTATGGGAACAAACAAGCATGCTGATAGCTAACATAATTCTGATCTTGTCGATCGGTCCGTGTCCGCTTGACTTTTCCAAAGACCTCGGGAGTACGAGATCCGATCGCGTGCGAAGTGCCCATTTGCTGAGATTCGACTAGACTGAAAGATGATGGGTAGAAGATAATAAATCGGAACGACTGTAACTGTTAGAGCAAGGAGAGAAGCGCGTGCAGCTAGGAGAAGAGCCACGAAAGTTGTCCGATCGGGCTTACTGGAGTAAGAATGAGCACTGGTCAGCTATACGGCAAGTAGCCCTACCATCACCGCCGTGACTGCGCAGCATATCTGAACGATAGAGCCAGGGGTCGTCGTCGAAGTGCTAAGCGAAATCGATGCAAGAGCGGTAAGGAAGCGCCTAACGGTAGGCGCCTCCGAAGCGGGATGAGTTGTGCTGCCCGCTGGTGAAGCGATTCGCGGCTGGAAGTCCCACGCCAGGGCCTGGATGTGTAGCGTACGCCGGGTTGCAGCAAAGCATTCCCACTCGAGAGCCGAACTTGGAACCGCGTAAGGAGACCATGTGCTTACTACGCTCGATTAGTATTGCTCTCATGGTGGAGACGCTGATTCAGCTTACCGCATGTGAGATGCCACGATCTCGCGGTGGTTGGGATTAGCATGAGTGAGAATGTACTGAATCAGGTAATTGCCGTACTGATCGCTAGCAACTAGAGGTAATCTCAGCATCACTGGTAAACAAGCGGACTAAATTCGGCGACATACTATCAATCAAAGGGATGCGTGGACGATCAGGCCGTCCTTCGCAGACACGTTCGAGATAACGCTCTAAGAAATCCGGACCACCAATCTTAAGGCATTTTTCGACGACTTTGGAAGCAAATTGGTCCATGCTATATTCCGTGGCGTAGCGAAGGACATGGTCAATAGCGCGGCTACGGTCTTGAGGAGCTCCGTGCTCGCAAATATGCTGGATGCACCAGTTGCCGAATTGTCCGTGTGCAACGATGTCTATGCTAGCGAGCACTTCGTTGATGCATGCACGCTGACATGTATTGTTAGCCTGACGGTCTCTAAGAATAATGCGAAGTTGAAACATACCTTGTCCTCCTCAAGGCAATTCTCAAAGATGTTTTGAACCACTAGACTACCAGTCTCTCCTAGTGCAACGTCGTGCCACATACCTTTCAGCGCTTCGTTGACATACTTCATGATTTGTGGTGGAGAGTCGCTCCAACGAAGCTCGAACAACTTCTGCCAGACATGGCAAGCGTAGCGATGGATGACCGTCTCCGGAATGCGACGGAGCAGTTCGTGAACCATGATGGCTTTGTAGTCCTCCGGAACAACGTCGAACGCTTTCTGAACTACGTGGCAACCAAATGCATCCATACTCAAGCTCAGAGTGTTGCCACGGATGGCATTCGCTATAGCTATTACTTGCTCCGGGGTACCGTGTTCGAAGCAGCGTTGTACAAGAAAGTTGCCAAAGCGATTTACCATTAATGGGTAAGCCTGTGCAACGATGGCCTCGACAATTTCGAACTTCTGTTCCACGGTGCCAACCTTGAGCTTCTGCTGCAAGAAGATCGAAGCTTGCTGGTCGTTGTTGCAGACGATCTTGTCTACGATATATTTCCAGTTGCAGGTAACGCTACGATCTAAAAGGCGACGATAGTTGAGAGGCTCCAATGGTGAAACGTACGTCTGCTCCGGGGAAGCCGGGGGCTGCGTTACCAGTCAGCACAATACCCTATCTGAGTACCAGCTTCACTTACAGCTGCGTTCCAAGGATTACCAGCGGCTGATCCCGCCCTAAATTCAGCCGCAGTTGGAGAGAGTGGCGTGCCGATGGGACGTGGTTGATAGGGCATAGGTGCCCCGAACATACCAGGAGTCTGATACGGCCCAGCTGCAACGGGGTTCATGCTCATGGTCATACCGTCCAACGACCCAATCCCACCACCATATGCGTCCCAACCGTTATCACGCACCTGTGGAAATAGGGAAGTAGCACGAGTCTGTGTGTTGGAACGACGAAGCGGAAGGCCACCCTGAAACTGGTTGAAGTCGGTAGCGGAAAATGGCGAGGCAGGACCAGAGAAGGTACGCTGCTGTAGCAGTTGCTGTTGCGGTGGCATCATCATTTGCGGTGCATTATTAGCTATCACCTTATTGCCCCAAGGTCGACCTCCTGGTGGACCCCAGACCTGGCCTGAGGACTGGTAATGCGGGTTCATCGCAGTATTGAGACTGCCATTGCTCAAGGGTCTGAATGAGGATTGCCAGATGTTCTGAGCTACGTTATAATTGTCCACAGACGGTGTGTCAGACATTGCAGAACGAGCATCCCATTGGACTTCCTGGCGTGGATTGCCAGAACGGCCGGACGGACTCATCGTTGTCTGACGGGTGCTATTGGTGTCCACCATGGGGTTCCCATTCGAGATGACTTCAGTGTCAGATGGGGATCCGATAGCTTGATGTAGGGTGTGCTTCATGATGCGGGTCTGATCAAGCTCCTGTTTCTGGCGTGCAATTTGGTCTTTGGCGGCATCAAGCTCTTGCTTCAGACGCATCATCTCGACGAAGTTGAGCTTGACTGTTTCATCCTCTTTGTCCACGTTGAAGCCGGACTCATCATTGGAAGAGCTGCTTAGGGGTGTCATGAGATCCGTCGTTGGCGAGGAACTATGCCTCTCGTGTAGCGTCTGGCCCGTGGCAGCCTTACTCGCGGTCTCCGAGGATGCTACATCTTGTTTTTGCTTCTGCTTCTCGAGCAATGCCTGCTGCTCGGCTAGCTTGATCAATAAGGCGTCCATAGAATCACCCTTCGCGTCGGCTTGGACTGTAGAGGCAGGCTGGTCGAGCTTCGGCTTCTACGTCCGTTAGCATACCGTTTCCATGACGGTGAAGGTAGGATGTGGGTGACCTTGTAGCCGGCTGCTGAAGGGTCTCCTGCCTGGATCTGAGCATTCCCAAGCTTGGAGCTCGCCAGTGGGACGGGGTCGTCACTATGCTTGATGGCATGCTTGGAGCTCTGAGGGAGACTCAGTGACATGGGTTTTGTAGGGGAGGATGAACATACCGCTTGACGCATTGCACTGGGGTTGCCCATCCCGCCGTCGTCTTCGTGAATGTCAAACTGGGAGCGGCCACCAGGAGCTGGGGAGCCGCTTGCAGAGGCTGCTGCCATGCCGCTGGGTGGTCGACAGGTGATGACAAAGATATAGGAGATATGTATGTACTTGGCACAGGTTGTAGGTGGCTGGATGTACAACACAATAGAGTGGAGCGTCTTTCAGAAGGCGAAGCACAGAGTCTCCAAAAGCTCCGAGCAAGGATTGTGGAGTGATAAATGGTGGTGATGACGACGAGATGGATGTGTTGCACAAGCGAAGGTGTTGTAGAAGCCAGAGTCTAGATGTTGAGAATATCACCCAGATGGCAAGCCTGCATCGAGGTGGGAAGGAACGACTTGGTGGAGAGGGAAGTTTACACACAATCAAAGAAGGAGTGTTCCAGTCAGATTCTTGTCGGAGGAGGGGTAGAATCTGGTGCAAAGATGCTGAGTGCAAGTCGGAAGTTGTGAGGTTGCGTGTAAGTAAACCAAGGAGCAACGCGCGACTGGTGGACATTGCATTTATTTGTCAAGCGAGCCCTAGTGCCAAGCACTAGCAATGATATCGGTTTGACCAAAGGGAAATCGATTTCAATGAGATAAGGTACTTTAGCGACGTTGTGTTCACGTGATAAACGACGATCCTGACACTTCCCAGAGGCTGTCCAGAAACCCCATGGCAAGAGCCCCAGAGGCCCCTTTCCATCTACACTCCTTGCTGACAACAACAAAATCAGGCTGACCTACACCAGTCAACATTGGCAACAAACGAGCTGCATTCCGCAGCCCATCGCGATCGAACCCCCAGATCACCAATTCTGTTCGTCCTTGGGCCAAGGGTCGGAGCAGTACAGCGCCCAGGCCCATCCGATAATCGTACGTGCGTACAACACCTCGAGCTGTGCGGATGCTCAAGCCGTGCCTCGCAACAGTGATAGGGTACGAAGGGGCCGCTGATGGCGCCAACTCTGGTCCGCAAGCAAGATGGACAACGTTACCTCCATGCCTTTGGACCGGCCTACCCGAGCTTACAATCTCGGTGTCCGCTCTGAAGTATTGGTATAAATTGCGTGAGATTTGTAGAGCTGTATCGGACAATCCCGGCTGAGCCGCAAGTATGAGAATTCGATCCCTAGTTCGTAGCAAGGCAGCCATGCTACCGAGCTGAGCTCCATAGCGTTGGGTAATGTCACGCCAACGACGCCCCTGAGACCCCTGTCGACATTACTTAGCGATGTTCGAGCACTCTCAATAGCGTTCAAACGTACGTTCCAACAACCGTCATTAGAGAGGTCGAATGTAAATCCATTATCATTATTTCCTGGTGGCAAGCTGATTGTATGTCCATCAACGACCACTATTTTGCGAGCGGCGCCCTCGGGTCTTCCATTCCAAACATGGAATCGGAGGACGTTCGAGGTTTGAATTCTCCATATTTCACCCATCTTGTCAATACTCACATCCATCCGTCCAAGTTGATCAGGGCATATCTTCTGGTCAACTAGAAGGCCGTGCTTGGAGCCCATACCAGCCGGATCTGCTATCACAACGGAGAACGCCGAAGGGGCATCCGTCTTGTTCAATCTTCCGGCAAGCAGCCTCTGGTAGAATCGGAGCAAAGGTGGCGTGGTCATCACCCCTTCGAACCAATGGCCCTTGCCATCCAGCTCCACAAATTCCATCAAAGATGAGTGGGAGTCAGATTGCTGCTTCATCCTCCGCGAGTGCAATGTCGGCACGTTATCGTCAGCGCCACCGTGCTGCACCAACACTGGTATATCAGATAGGTTGTCTAAAAGAAGCTCATGTCGGTAGCTGGTAAGGGAGCTCTGAAGAATAGACGTTATTCTCGGATCAGCCTCGGTCCATTGACTGTATGGAACATAGGCTATCGAGCGTAAGTCCAGTCAAAAGCCACACAGCAGAGAACGTCGTTCACACGAAAATCCTGCTGACCTTGGATAGATGAATAAGCCGAGACAGGTGCGCCGCCTATTATTTTGTCAGGCTGGTGGGTAAGGGCGTACCAGGTACCTTGGCCTTTCCTTCATTATCAGTCTGTCTTTGTAATCGTTTGAGGAACGTACCGCCATTGGAATGCCCAACAACAAGCCAGCTGTTTACATCTACTGCAGGCCCTTCCCATCCAACAGTATCGATCCAAGCTGGTACTGCGGCGATAGCAGCTTCAACGTCCGCAAAACCCCAAGTATCTACACAAGATTAGCTAATCGTACTTTGGCAAGCAACTGAAATAGAAAGGCTCGCTGCAGGTCGATTTCATGAATTGAGTCATTGGAATAGCCATCTGGCTGACATTCTATCTCATGCACAGGGCAGCGTGCTGCATATGAGGCCTTGCCAAAACAAGGCACAAGTAGTTCCACTCTCGAGCAGCCTATGGACGGAAAAACTATTCACTGAACGACCATGGTGTCCCATTGCCCGAGCGATGAAAGGCCGGAATTACATTAGTAATTTAGTCGCAGAACCCCGGGGAAGCAACAGGCAGAGAATATCGGTTGCCAACTCATTGAACACCCACTGGTGCATAGGCTGTTCAACAGCAGTGAGAACCGCCATTTTGATGTTTCCTGGTTGCCCTTCACAGCACAACGGCAACCGCCACTTTACTGAGGTACTTTGACATGAAAGGACTTACGCCAGTCATCCCCACTCCACGGCGTCATGCCCGTGGGATATACCAGCCAACAATTAAGGTCCGGAGCAGCATCAAAGCTGCTACGTGATTGACGGCTGTCTGCCTCAACACCTGCTCCATGGAGGGCCAGCATTACTGGCATACCGTTGTGGACACCTACGTTTTGGCATGCGATCTTCGAAGGAGGTCGAAGAATGGTGTATGAGACTGTCCTGCTCGGGTGTAGAAAGGTTACCTTGTGGGGATCGTATAGGCTACGAACGACAAAGTCAAAAGATACCACATCACTATGAGCAAGGCTTGACTCGTCTTCCTTCTTGTACACGATGGTAAATCGCAGTCCGAGACCTGTGCTTCGAAGCTGCAAGGAGAAGGCCAATGGTCTTGTTTGACCAGGCGCTAATCTCAGCGGAACACTTCCTACCATCTTTGTGGTAACACTCTCCTTCGTCACCGTCAGCGAATGAGGCATGTGAGGTGTATCCACCGGGGACTCGCCTCGACAGAACTGACTCCCCATATGTCAAGCCATTTTGTGCTTTCATTGCGGATGGGAACACATGCAAGATTGCTAGCTAGCAAGCCATCTACTACGTCGGAAACCAAAAGCTTTTCTCCATCCACCGCCAGGCTGCACCTTGATCTTTGAACATGGAGTAATGCCTCGACTTCTGGGTCTCCCTGCCCACCCATTGCTCGAACATCATAGATGAGTCGTACATCAACCTTGTGATGGCCTGGAGGGAGCTGGAGCAGCAGAGGTGCGTTGCGGTAAGCATAGTAATCACCCCCAAAGTACGGTTCATCGTCTATCCAAAACTCAAGCACATTGTCAGTGTACAGTAAGAGAGTTTGTTTGACTACATCCTTGATTACGAGAAAGCCTCTGGCCCAGGCTTGGTATTGCAGAATAGACCAGCCATAGGCAGATCTTAGTGATACCCAGTCGATTTTGGGAAAGCGGACGTTCAACTTTGCGCTGGCTGTAACAGGATGCGCCTCGGCTATATCTGCTTCAATGGTCGACCAGAAGATAGTGCCATCTTTCGCCAACGAGCTACTGAAGCTGGCACTATCGTCGCGTTTCAGCGAGCGAAAACCTCCGGCACGCTCAAGAGGATCTGCGCCCCAGGAAGCTTCTACGATTGCGCTTCAGTACAAACATACGTGGCTTTCGAACGGCGAGAATGGCTGTTTCACCTCGTGTGCCCACTTGGAAAGGTCCAAGTATATCCCACTTGTTCGAGAAGCTGAAGGTCAATGCTCCTCCCTCCTGTGAACGAATCAACATGTCTTGATTGCCTTACATTAGATGAGTTGCACTCGGGCACAATCATCGTCTCAATTTTCATTTATCACCCTGTTACTATGTCGGTACTCAAGATCTGTGTGCTTGCAAGGCTTCGAGAAAGTCATACTTGGGACTCAACCAATACCTCCTCGGCATGTTTGAGCTTTGTAGTACAGTGAACCTTTTCTATAAGCAGTCAGTATTTACGAACAATTGACTGCTTGTAACGCGATACTGCTTATATCGAGGGTCTTGGCACTTATAACGCTAAGCTCAATTCGGCTAGCGCTTACCCCTTGATTAGGCGAGATCACGTGTCTGCGAAATGCAATAGAATGGGAAGGAGAGGATACATTGAATCATCACCTGTTCATCGCGAAATCTAATGTATCGTCTCATGGATCTCTCGAACGTGTTTAAAATCTAAAACATATCTTTTGATGTACGGAATAGGCAGTTCGTTGTCGCTTCGACGACGGCGTTATCATAGTCAAAAGCGATCGCGAAAGGTCTATTCCATGCTCAATTGAGATAAATGCACGCGGTGGAGTAGTAGGAGAAGGCATATTGAGACTATACGAGGCACGAATGCAGAAAATGTGGAAAATTTGATCAAAGTTTGATCGATGAAGCCTGGCATACAGGGGGAGAAATTAGGTTTTTCTTCGTTTTCTCTATAAGCAGTCCCACCAAAATAAGCGGGGAATCTATCGCCTCTCCTTATAGGCTAAAACTGCGATAATCACCACCAAAATCGATAATTTCGATCAGATTGACTGCTTATAACACGATACTGCCTATAACCCGACTGCTTATAAAAAAGGTTCACTGTAGTCCCACTGGGTATCGGACATAGCGGCTATGGCGGTAAATAAGAGCACGCTTGGTGGACGTATGCCAATCGGTTCTAACGGTAGAACCTCGGTCCGATCCGTGCCCTGTAATCGTGTCTACTTTTTTGCTGGAGTACCAAGCTATGCTCTTACCATTTCCTTGAAGTTCTGATTCGGAAGTGGTGTGAGAGGAGGCTATATGTGCTACTGCAAGAGCTGGTTGAGAGGCTTGGGGGTCCCCGACATCAGATCAATCAGCAACTACACATGTTGAGATCCAAGTGTTCCGCACCAACAATGCCCTCTTCGCGAGCATTCTTCTCAGAATCATCCGATCCCGAAGCTCCGCAATCGAGGTCGAACCACCGCCGAGGAGTCTCATAAACTCATACTCAAGGCGGTTGAACTCAAGAGGCTGTGCGTCCGAATCCAGCGCCCTACTGCTATCTGCCTACTATGACCCAAATCAGCTCAGAGCGCCATTGGTCATCTTCATCAGATCGCGCAGACACATTTAAGTTTCCGGACTTTGATCAGTCAATATCAATTGGGGACCCTTTGGTCACGCAAGAGGAGGAACGAGACAGGGTTCCCAGCCCCAGACCTCGTTCGAAGCCCCACGGCAGCCTATACGGCGATAGATGGCAACATCGCAGGGACAACCACATAGCTTGGGATAATGGGCACGCGACAGTGCCGTCGGGGCCGTCGCGGCACAAAAGGCAACCCAGCCTTAGCGATGCGATCAGGACTATAAGAACTCGCAAGGGCAGCGTTAGTGCCAATGCGCATGAGATTGCAGAAGCCTTGAAAGCACCGATCTCCTTCAAGCTCATCGTAGGCTCTACCAACTTCAGGAATTCTCCAAAAGTCACTCACATAGACTAGCTACTTTGCATCATTTGGTACATGAGCTCCGCCCTCACAAACACTTCCTCCAAATCCATCCTCAACATATATCCGCAGCCGATCACACTTACCCTGATCCAATTTGCATTTGTTTGCTCCTGGTGTCTCTTCTTCGCCTACTTTGCCTACCTCGTCCCGCCGCTCAGGTCCGCCATGCCCGCTCTTCGACAAGGTATTAGATACCCAAGCCGCGACATCATTGCAACCACCTTCCCCCTGGCTCTCTTCCAGATTGGAGGTCACATATTGTCGTCTGAAGCTACCGAAAAGATACCGGTTTCTTTGGTCCATACCATAAAAGGCTTATCACCTTTGTTTACTGTCCTCGCCTACCGATTCCTTTTCCGCATACGCTACGGCACACCCACGTACCTATCCCTCATACCTCTTACTCTTGGAGTTGTTCTCGCGTGTAGTGTGGAATTCTCAGGAAATCTACTTGGAATTCTTTACGCATTCGGTGGTGCCTTAATCTTCGTCACACAGAATATCTTCTCAAAGAAATTGTTCAACGAGGCTGCTCGTGCCGAAGCTGACGGTTCTGCGGCTCAGTCTCAGAAGCTCGATAAACTCAACCTACTTTGTTATTGCTCCGGACTAGCATTCCTCCTCACGCTCCCGATTTGGATCTGGACAGATGGTCTGCCGATGCTCCTGTCCTACTTGCAATATTATCCTGGTTCTCCTCTGGCGTCGCCCACTTTCTCAGCGCCCTCAGCCACCAGATTCTACCTGCCAATTGAGTTCTTCTTCAATGGAGTATTTCACTTTGGACAGAACATACTTGCCTTCATTCTCCTCTCCCTGGTCTCTCCGGTCACGTATTCGGTAGCCTCTCTCATAAAACGCGTTGTAGTCATCACCTTCTCCATTGTATGGTTTGGGTCTCGGACTACTCCCATCCAGGCGGCCGGTATCGCCCTTACTTTTCTTGGTCTTTATCTGTACGACCGAACGAGCGACGCTTCTAAAGCCGACCGTAAAGCCAAGTTAGCCCAAATTAAATTGGAGCCTTTATTGCCAACAGCCACAGGTCCTTCTTTCATAAATGGCAGCACCATCACAGAAACGCCGGTTAGCGCAATTAATATTTTCAAGGCAGACGGCATGTTCAGTGCCGATAATAAAAAGGCAGATGCTATGGGGCCGGGAAGACCGAGAGATGCGCACCCAATGCCGTCTGGGTTGAAGCAGGAGGAGACATGGACGCTCGAGGAACGAGGGAAGGAAGGCGAAATGAACAGGATTTCACGGCAGTAATAATTCCAGATACTAGATTCATGCGCGAGTAGCTTCGGTGCCAGCTCGAACGCTCTATATTGAATCTGGCTTACAGGCGAAACCTACACCTGTGAAGTGATCGCTCGAGCCCCCAGCCGAGGGTTGACGAGGAGCTATCCGTGTGAGAATCGTAAAACAGTATGAAAGTGTATTCCATGGCTGCACTACAGCGTAAATGACAGAATTGCCTCTTATCTTATGTAGCGACCGTCGGTAAGGAACACAACATCATCGGAGCGAATCCTCGTTTGCTCCAGCTACGGCGCTTTAGAATAATCATGCTCTTGGACTGCGTAGTAGAGAAGGATGACGGTGGTACGTACTCAGAAGTACGTTAGCGAAGCCCTTCTACAATAAATTGCGCCCTTTGATGAGTATGGAGAAAGAAAGGAAATCCGAAGCAGCGAAAACGACTTCCTCTCAGGCGCGCTTACTGAGCCAATGAGACGCTCTTTGATAATCAAGCGCTACTCGTAGGGTCGAATGAGCCGATGAGGAACGTAAAGGCGGAAGCGAATGTGATATTAGTGAATTACGGGCTTCGCTAATCCCACCCCTCTTGTCTTCTCTCTCCCTATTCTTTTGTCTTGCGTTTGTCGTGGCTATGATGCGGCGGTCGCTCCTCAGGTCCGCGACTCGGACAGTGCGACAGTCAAGGCGTCATGGCATACGAGCATTCAGCGCAACTCCGACGAGACCTGCCGAGGTGGAGCTTACAATTGGTGCGCAACATGTGGCAATTTGAATCTCTCGTACTGACTGCTTTACAGATGGCAAGAAGGTTTCGATAGAGGGTATGCGTCAAGACAACGATTCGGAAAGTATAACGTATAACCATTGCCACAGCGGGCTCGGCCCTCATTCAAGCGTGCGAAAAGGCTGGAGTTACAATACCAAGGTGAGGTCATCGAAAACTGGAAGACATCGCGAGGCTGAAAGCATGCCATAGATTCTGCTACCATGAGTGAGTTCACACGGAACCTACGTCTAAACATAAGCTAAGCACAGCTACGAAGAAAGCTCATGATTGCCGGGAACTGTATGGATCCTCCCCGAAGCTGACGGAAAGAAGAAGGATTCACAAGCGTTTCCAGGTCGAATGTGCTTGGTTGAAGTCGAAAGAGCGCCCAAACCAGTCGCATCATGTGCTTGGCCTGTCCAGCCAGGAATGGTGGTCAAGACCGACTCGCCCCTCACACACAAGGCAAGAGAAGGGGTCATGGAGTTTCTATTAGCAAATCATCCTCTCGACTGCCCTATCTGCGACCAAGGTGGACAGTGCGATCTGCAGGACCAGTCGATGCGCTATGGTGCCGATCGAGGGAGGTTTCACGAGCTCAGTGGCAAGCGCGCTGTTGAAGATAAGAATATGGGACCTCTTATCAAGACGTCTATGAACAGATGTATCCATTGCACGAGATGTATACGGTTCGCAAACGATGTTGCAGGAGCACCAGAGCTTGGCTCGACCGGCCGAGGGAATGACATGCAGATTGGGACGTATTTGGAAACGGCTCTAGATTCGGAAATGTCAGGTAATGTCATTGATTTGTGTCCCGTTGGCGCTTTGGTGTCGAAGCCAAATGCCTTCACATTCCGTCCTTGGGAGCTACAGCACTACGAATCAGTCGACGTTCTTGATGGATTAGGCTCGAATGTGAGGGTGGACGCACGGGGACTCCAAGTCATGCGGATTTTACCAAGATTAAATGATGATATAAACGAGGAGTGGATCAATGACAAGTCAAGATTTGCTTGCGACGGTCTTAAAACACAAAGATTAACCACACCACTTATCCGACGAGATAACCAATTTCAACCGGCGGCATGGTCAGAAGCATTGACGGAGATAGGCAACGCCTTTCAAAGGCTAGGGCCCAAAGACAACGAGTTCAAAGCTATCGCGGGCCACCTTGTCGAAACCGAGACGCTCGTCGCAATGAAGGATCTTGCCAACAAACTCAACTCCGATAACCTCGCCCTCGATCAGCCTCAAGGTGGACAACCCATAGCCCACGGCATCGACATCCGCTCAAACTACGCTTTCAACTCCAAAATCTACGGCGTCGAAGAAGCCGACGTCATTCTCCTTGTCGGCACCAATCCGCGCCACGAAGCCGCCGGTCTCAACGCTCGTATCCGCAAACAATGGCTCCGATCCGACCTTGAAATCGGGCTCGTAGGCACCCCCTTCGAATCCACCTTCGAATTCCAACACCTTGGCAACGACGCCACCGCCCTCAAGAAAGCCCTCACCGGCCCCTTTGGCAAACTCCTCCAAAGCGCACAACGCCCCATGATCATCGTCGGCTCTTTCGCAGTCGAGCACCCCGACTCCAAGGCCATCTTCGAAACCATCGGCTCCTTCGTCGACAAAAACCCCACCAACTTCCTCACGCCCGACTGGCAAGGCTACAACGTCCTCCAGCGTGCCGCATCCCGCACCGGCGCCTACGAAGTCGGCTTCACGGTACCTTCCCCCGCTGTAGCTGAAACAGTACCGAAGATCATCTGGCTTCTCGGCGCAGACGAGATCTCTGCCGCCGACCTCCCCAAAGACGCTTTCGTCATCTACCAAGGCCATCACGGCGACAAAGGCGCCCAGCTCGCAGACCTCATCCTCCCCGGCGTCGCGTACACCGAGAAACACGGTACCTACCTCAACACCGAGGGGCGCGTACAGATGACCCGTGCAGCGACGGGCCCGCCAGGAGCAGCTCGAGATGACTGGAAGATCATACGAGCAGCGAGCGAGTTCGTGGGCGCGCCGCTGCCGTATGAAGATGTGGAAGCGCTGAGGGATCGCATGGAGGAGATTAGCCCCGTGTTGAGAAGGTATGATATCGTCGAGGGGACGGGCATGCCGCAATTGCAGAAGGTGCAGCTGGTGGATCAGAACAAGGGTAGCAAGGCCAGTGGAGAGCCGTTCAGACTGCCGATTGAGGATTTCTACTTGACGGATGCTATCTCGAGGAGGTAAGTGGCTTGGACCTATAGGGCAGATGATTAGAGGAGTGTATGCTAATGCTGTGTTTCAGTTCGCCGACTATGGCACGATGCTCTGCGGCGAAGAAGACGGGCAATCCGCAGACTAACTTTATGGCGCCTGGGGGGCCGGATCCGCAGGTCGCTTATGGGCCGCCGCAGGTTGTTTATGGGAAGTAAAGAATTAGAAATGGACAAAGGCCCTGGACCATGGGGTATAGCGGAGCCAACGATCTGGCGTCTCGGTGTAGTCACGATGGGAAACCTGTACATATTGTGAATCGACTATATACCGTTACTTTTGTTCGCCATGTAATCAGTGAAGCAAGTAACCAATGAAGACTGGTACCGTATTTTGGTGTCCTTGACAAGCACCGTGCAAATACGAGGATAAGATATCTGGTTAGAATTTCGAAGCGACTATTTGAATGCAATGGTAAGCTCATAAGCTACATATCCTGGATCGCCTCCCTGGTGCCTATAGAAATGCAATGTAAAGTATGCACCACACATAAACACCAACGCTTTCATCTCAAGAAGTCGGGAATCTGCAATCATTCCCTCATCACAAGCCCCCAACACCTGCCTGCAAGACCTCCACCTCCCTTCTGATCCCCCATCTCCAGTCATCCTCCTCCTTCCTCCCTTCGCCAACCCACCCCTCCACCTTCCTCCTCCACTTCTCCTCTTCCGTCCGCTGTCGCTGCACAAAAGCAGGCCCGACATCGAATTCCTCGCCAACAAGCCATTCATCATCCACCATTGGCTTACCGCCTGTATCCTCTTCTTTGTTCCCAGCACCGCCCATACTCATCTTATCCTTCGATTCCACCAAATCGTCGAGACCAGCAAATGGATCCTCGTCTTCCTCAATCGGATCCGGAGACATCGGGTGGGAGCTCCCCGAACGATGATGGTGCGAAGAGTTCGCGGGCGCCATCTTCAGCCAGCACATGCGCTGAGGATCAAAAACCATGCCACCGACAACCTGCACGCCTTTCGTAGCACCAACGTTAGCAATCAGCGCTGGCGCAGCTTTCGCCTTGCCGCCGCTGGCTAGAGTAGGCGACTGGGGCGTGAGAGGGACGTCGAAGGGGGCGAGAGCATTCTCGTTTCCTTCCCAGCGGAAGAGTGTCGGATTCCATTGCATCCCTTTGAGGGTCTTGATTTGGTTGTGGCCGTCGCCAATGGGCTTGATGAGTTTCGGTTTTTGAGGAGGGGCTTTTCCGCGTTTGACGCGCTGGACGCTGGGCGAGGCGAGACCTTTGGTGCCAGCGTCGACGCGGGCCTTCCAATTTGTGCTGATGGGATTAAGAGGACCGGCTTCGCGGACTGTGGGAAGTGATGGGGCCGCGTGTAGGGCTGCGCCGACGGAGCCAATGCGCTGCTCACGAGCTAGACGGGAGGCATTGGTGTCGCGGGCGAAGCGGGGAGTAAAGTCTTGCTTCACGGGACTCAGTGGGGTTGAGGGTGGAATGGCGGATGAAGATTCGATGGTGGAAGACGAATTATTCAGATGAGACAGGCCAAGCTTGCTGCGCAGCTGGACAGATTTCGGGGCGCCACGGGCAATGGGCTGTTTCGTGAACTTGGACTCGGTAGAAGCGGACGTAGGCAAGTCATCAAAGACCTCGAGCTCGTTGCCATCGCCGAATGCTCGTCGACGAGTCGGCTTGGTCAGTGTTCGCTTAGACGCAGCTTCACGGGCAAGCGACTCTGGAGCCACATCCCGGCGGCCCGTGGGCGTAGTAGGACGCTGCTGTAAATTGGAAAGACGGGATACTGGGCGGTTAAAAGGAGCATTTTCGTTCCCGTCGGAAGACGTCGGTCGATTCAAGTGTCGAGATGATTTTACATTGATGTGATGAGACTGCGCATGGGACATGCCGGCAGGAAGAAAAGGTACAGGTGGCTTTCGAGCGCTGGCGAGACTCGACTCTGCACCCGAACGGTCTATTGGGGTTTTTGGCCTAGAGACCAAACCTTGGCGATGCCCGAACTCGCTTCTTGAGGGAGGCCGTTGGTATCCTGGTTGCGAACGAGCTGGCGACTGGCTAGGCATTATTGGCTGCGAGCGTTTCGCCTTGAGGTACTGCGTAGGGTTCGTAGTCTCTCCCCTCAGGTTGTCTCGCGACGATTTGGTATTCAGACTACGGCGGCTGGGCGTTGACGGAGCCGCGGCGTGCGACGATGGTGTGGAAGGGGTGGGAATAGCTGATAATGATGACTGGGCTGAATGCCCTCCCACGCGTGACTGTGAACGGCGGTACCCTGGGACGGGACCACCAGTCTCGGAAACAGACTCCAGAGTAGTGCGAGGGCGGTCGTTGCCAGATCGATCAAGACCCTGAGGCTTTGGAATTCTTGTTATGCCAGGTTGCGACTTATTAGTAAAGGTCAATGTCGTAGCTGTACGCTTAGGGCTGGTCTGCCTCTTTGCGTTAAGCTTAACATTACGGTTGAGCGTGAGCTTCTTCGAGTCAAAGACCTCTCCATCCCCAATATCGATACCGGTAAAGAAGTCATCCCTTGGCACAGTGGATTGTTTCATCGGCTCTTTTGGAGACGACTCTGTGTGGTCAAGAGAGACACTCTGAAGTCGCTTCTTGAGCACTTCGTCGAATTTAAGTGGGCCTTCCGGTAAGACTAATCCATCTAAGCCTTCGTCTTCGCTCTCGGCCGTCAAACAACTCGAAGCACTTGGACTAAAGGTCGAGCTAGGGTTTGATCGAGCTTCTCTTCTAGTGCCCCCAAATCTAGTTCCAAGGCTGCCTTCAGCCCATTCCAGGTCAAGGTCGTCCGGCTGCTGAGATGCAGGGGTCTTGGGTTGTTCTTTGCGTGTTGAAAGTCTTAAAGGCTCGCCGTCTGGAGGAAATTCGATGTCATTTTCCAGATCCTCTGCGTCTTTCGAGGGCTTTGACGCTGGTGTAGCGACTTCCAGGGGCTTCTGCGGCGAACGATTCTTCGCGACCTTGATAGTGGGGACATCGCCAAAGAAGTCATCGTCGTCGTCGTCCCTGAATTGTTCAAGAGCTTGGTTGCCGGGCTTTACTTTCCTCGCAGATTCCATGCGCTGCATAAAAGTCATGCCACTAGCCAGCTTTGCAGGACTTGGAGAGCTTGGAAATTCGGCGCTGAATTGCCTCAGAGCATCTGAAAAATCCTGTGTCTCTGGTTTCTTCAATTTGAGCCCTCCTTTTTCGATCTTTGATAGCTCCAGATCTTCACCCCAATCATCGCCAAGAACTTTCTTTAGCCGTCTCCCTCCTAGCCTCTTAATTGTACCCCCTAGTAGCGCAGAGGTAGGTACATTGCTCGGTATTGGTATGCCGGCGCTCTTTGCAGAGGCAATCGCGTCCGTGGTCGAGCTGTCGTCGTCCGGCAGTAAGACTTGCCAGTCCTCGTCTCCTCCTCCTATGGATTCTCGGTCCGATCGCGTGGAGATGCGCGAAGAGATGGACTCTCTATGATTTGAGGCGTTTGCAGAGCCTATGGTGGTAGTTGATGCATGACGAAAGTGCAGGTCGTCGATGCCTTGAAGATCGTCGTCGTCATCCCAGCATTCGATATCATCTTTGACAATTTCTCGAGGCTTCAGAGTTAGCGGCTCCATCGGATTGACGGAGCAACAGAGGTTCGGTAGTGCCTTCTATAGCTGAGTCAATAATGCCTTCCTGTCGTTGTTGACCGGTTATTCCGCAATAGCAATCGTAATGTAGTGATTGGATATACGTTGTCTTTGGATAGGACGCTCAAGGGTCATCTAGCCATCATTCAGAGTATGTGTATGTAATCAATGCCGTCAAAGACAGGTAAAGTTCTCCAGCCTATTGGAGAGGTGAAGCCCAGCAGATGATAATAGAGTTTGTGCGACACTGTACGGGGCGCAAAAGGGTCCTAGCTGCCTAAGCCCGGAGAGGGCAGCAGTCTCGATTGTGGATTGCTGTTACGAATTGTGTCGAGACGAGAATGTCGACAATGGGTTGATGTTCAAAGGTTAGGGTGATTGATAGGTGCGGTGGTTGGCATCGCGCCAAGCTTGGCTTCTAACCGTATCGAGCCATGTTCAGCCTTTCACAAAGTTACGCGCCAAGACCTCGGTCAGCTTGAAAGGTACTTCGTAATCCAGCAGAAGCGTGAGTACACAGAATCTTCCTCCTACTTGTATCTTGCTTCTCTTCTCGCTTTCCAGCAAGCTAGCTGTAGGACACCCAAGAGATTTCTATGCGCATTGAAAGCGATGGGCGCCGAACATTTGCTCAAGGTTCCTCGGAGTGACTCCGATGAATATGTGCTAGTCAACGTCAAGCAAGATGGCTCGAAAGCCTTAGACCTCAGATTGGTTGCTACCGATGGTTCTGATGTTTACGTCTCCGAGAGTAGGTTCCACGAGCCTACATGACCGATAAGGCAACTGACAGCTGATAGCTGAACTACAGTAAAACAGTCCAAAATCTCCAGATTTCAAGTCAAACATTCTCCAATCGACGAACAAGAGTGGGAATCAGTCTTGACGTCAACCTTGCACAATCAGTCCGGCAATGATGAGAAGGGTCTGAATCAGGACAGACTTGAACAGCTGGAGCTCGCCGCATCCATACCGAGCACCCAGCTGATTCTCGTATTCCGGAGAAATATTTCGGGGATCACTCAGCGGCTTGGCGAGATCGCTTTTCGTCAAGACAACGATGAAGCCATTGAGCTATATGAGTGGGCTGCAGCTGCCGCCGACACGACCACGGATCTGGCGAGGGCAATGCGAGACCTGAATACAAAGTACCAGGCCCAGGCCGATACCATCAAGAAGCTGAATGAGCAGCTTGAAGACCTTATTCAGGCGAAAAAGCAGCACGAGACACTACTGCTGGAGAAATTCCAGGCGCTTCTGAATGCTAAGAAGCTCAAGATCCGGGACCAGCAAAGGCTGTTAGCAGGCGCGAAGGTAGATCCTCAAAAAGGTATGGAACCCCTGAAATGTCTTTTGTGTCGAACTCAATCCCGGACAGCGGCGCAAGTTCAGCAAGCACGACAAACGCAATCGACGAGACCACCCAGATCTTCGAGATCAACAAAACGTACAGCTGAGGGAAAGTCCCCACACGCCACCGATACAAACTCAGAGGACACAGCCTTCGAGAAAGAACCTGCGATGGAGGCTAAATCTGATGCCGAAAAAGAAACGCCTCCTCATTCGGATCTTAATGCCACCGACGACGAAGACGATGATGATCTAAACTCTGTTCCTCTGCCTGATACCGCCACCAGCAAAGGCAGAGTGATGGAAAGTCAGCCAAATAGAGGATCCAGCTCGCAGAAGGGTAGTCCAACGCCTCCGCCGCCACCTAGGCAATTGAGGTTCGCCACAGACAAGAAAGTAGCTACCGCGAAGTCGCAATCGCCGCCCATAGCACCCACAGATGGTCAAACGGATGACTCGGAAACGTCCGACGACGAGCTGTGAGCCTTTACGGATAGTAGTTCGTTACATGAATGCAAGCAGTTGTATCTGTATCTCACCTGACAGACTGAAAACATTGACGGGAGATGGGAGATTTCCACGAATCCCGTCCCATTATGATGTGGCATGCTCACAAGACCGGGAGGTTGACGAATGGAGGCGTCACATATAACTCCAAATTGTTCGAATTACCTTGAAATTCCATGTTGCAAAGGCGCCCAAACACTTTCGAAGCTTCCAGACGCAGCTCCTTCCCGAGCTTGGAGAGATGCTCTGACTTCGTACCGATTTAGCCTCTTCCCAAGTCTCCTTTTCACTTTCATGCCATTATTGTTTCTCGTACCCCTCTCGTTCTGACCACCATACCATCGAAACCGTTTCTCTTACTTCATTTAAGTTTCTCTGACGAATCTCGCCGCCTCCTCCAGTCATGCTAAGGCAAGAGACGCTTGGATCTTCCTGGAAGATGCATCGTAAGGGAGGTCTCAAGGCAGTCGATCGAAGCGGAGCCGTGATTTGCAAAATGCTTGACTGCGAATCTCGATCGCTTTCGATGGTCATCACCAAAGATAATCCAGGTATTGCTTAGGGCCATGTGGTCAAAAACGGGTGAATATCGTGTCTTGCTTGCTGCCTCTTAGCGGTTACCGCGAATAAATGCACAATTACCAAAGCCCAGCTGATTGTTCTCACCATTACATTGGAACTACTTCAGACCTATCCCCCAAGAATCCCCAGATCGTGTCTCGACGATTACAAGGCCCAGAACACCACCCCTCATATTACCCAATGATCTGCTCTGCAGTTCATATCTGTTAATTCCACCCACAACCATACTTTCGTTTTCCCTCCTTTCTGGCTCGCCCTGTTCAACCGTCTCACTAGACCCCGCAATCCTCTCATCCAAGTTTCCATCATCCTCCCTCACTCTCTTAAACCTATCTTTCATATCTTTCAATCTTCTTGTCACCCTTCTATTATGCATCCTTTCCACCCTCATTTCCACAAAAAAGGCCAAAATCACACACATCGGCGTAGAAGGGCTGATTTCCGTGGCTCTAAGAAAAAGCCATCCTCTACGAGGGGAGGTCAATGGGGGTATCGTGCTCCCTATTCGGGAAAGTGGGAACTACGGCGTTGAAGTTTGTGTTGTAGGCACGCTCGGAAAAGTACGGAAAACGCAGGGGTGGAGGAGGCTGGGAGTCAATTGCTGTTATGGAGAGCTTAGGACGACAATCAACAAAGGTCCGATAGTAATAATGCTGGGGCGTTCTTGAGGTTTCGACCTCCCTCACCATCTAACGTTCCCGCCCTCTGTTCAAAATCATTTCCTACATACTCACGCAAGGATGTAGGATTCCCCAAATCGTACATCTACAGTGACATGTCAGGAAGAACATGAACCCAAATCTCCCAATATCGATCTTGATTTGATCAAATACTCTCATTCCATTGTTGCACTCCGAGGACAGGGGTTACCGTATTCCCGGCCGGTGCGCATGATGTACTTCCCCAGGGTTTCATCCAACGAATCAAATATCTTAACGGCTCTTCGAACCCTGCGTTTGGGTGAAACATGAGGCAAAGCGGATGCTTTGATGGTTTGTCATGTCAGCTATGACACAGGACTGCATTGGTGGTCCGGCTCATCGTAGGGTCGTCAAACTGAATTACTTGGTGAGAGCGAAGGGCAGATGCATCATCAGGACCAGGGGTTTCGGAGGCTAGAAAGCTGGTGAATTTAAGATTGGTTAAGAAGTGTAGGCCATACCGAGCGAGGGCGCTTTGGTTATGGAACGGCTGTGAACGAGTGCATAGAGATGGGACAAAGCGTTCGAAGGGTCTGAGGCTTCAACTATGGAGCATTAGGTCATTGTGCCCGTTGTCGATCCGTAAGTTGGTGCCTTTGGATAAGTGATCGATGGGTCATAGGGCGCAAGCAGATGGGACGCGCATTTGGGTGACACGAGCGAGAATGAAGCCGGGAAGTTCAAATGTTACAGCTCTTCGACTCAATATCTCACTCCCTATATCTATCACACCTGCGAAGTGGAGTGTCTCGCGACCATGATACATGCAATTGTTCCCATATATACAATTCCCTCACCGCTCCCACACCAATCCCTTCCGTATCTAGAGTAGTAGATGCTCAAACGACCTGACCAAACGCCGGGATCAGCGTCTGTGCCAGCCAGAAACTGAACACCAGCTTCGGCCCCGTCATCAACAGCTTCGGCGTCAAACCCTTGAAGAAACTCGTGATGCCTTCGTTCCTCATCATCGAGCCCACAATCTTGAACCCAGACTCCGGGTTCTCGAAATTTCGGTTCTGGATACGGGTTTTGATGACGTCGAGGGGAGCGGAGACGATGAGAGAAGCTGAAGCGCCGGCGATGGAAGCGACGAAGTTTTGGAAGTAGGAGGCGGTGTTGTAGTCGGTGAGGTTGTAGAAATATTCTTTGGCGAAGGCGGAGCCGCCGAATAGCTGGTAGCGCGTTAGCATACTTTGATCCTGGACTTAAGTTTAGACGAGAAAGCGAGATGCGTACAGCGAAAGAGCCCGGTGCGTTTCTGGCGGCCGTCCATCCCGCGCCACGATAGAGCCCCATACCCTCATCAGCGACGATCCTAAACACCCCCCTTCCCCGGAACGCCTCTGGATTTGTTTGTTGCTTTATCTTCAGCACGTCAAGCGGAAGGAGCACGATCTCGCCGATGCCGATCAGTGACCCAGCTGTAGCATGCATCATCGCCTTCCCAGTGCCTTTGCCGAATGTCCGGTCGAAGTTGTCGCCATAGTGCAGAGCAAGATAATCCCGCGCAAAAGGCTGACCACCGTATTTGTATATTCGCTGGAGGATTTTGTAGCCAGCGGCATAGCCGAGTCCGGGGAAAAGGGAGGTGAATTTGCGGCCGAGGGGGGCGGTGGCTTTATCTTTGAAGATGACTTCATTCAGGCGAGAGGTTGATGCGACCTAGACTGCATGAGGATGCGTACTATAAGGAACTCGGTTGAACATACCCGGCCCTGATTGCTCATCAACCGTTTTGCTATCGTATCGACCTTTGTAAATGTTAGAGAGGCCATATCAGCATTAAGGGGCGAGCCATACGGGATGAAAGATAGCCAATTCAGCGATACCGGCGGACCCTGTGATGATTGTTAGTTCGTCGCCATCAAGTCCTCAGTGTAGCGAAGTACCGGAGCCCAGAAGTCTTGCGGTTGCTGACTCCTTCTTGAACTCCTTTGCTGCAGACCCAGCACCGGCAACCTTCTCCACCACCGCTGGGGCCATGGCGATCACAGTCCGATCTGGACTGAAGTTGCCCTACAAGCTCAAGAAGCGTTAAGACTTGACGATCAGCGGCCCCAGAGAAAAGAATATAGCTGTGATCTGATTAGAATTTCTCCGCTAGGGCACGCAGTATGTTTTTCCAGCGCCCAAGAAAAGATATCGTCACGGTAAGTCGGACCGTGGTTCCTGGAGGCCCGAGCACCCAAGATCCTGGTACGCTAGCTTAGCGCTGTGCCAAGCTATCACCGGGCGCCTCTCCCGCATGGTTACCGAAACGTGCGGCATTGACCAATCAACTTTCATGCGACCAGCCATCGAAAGCACAAAAGCATCCAGCCATCCCCTTCTGGCACCCAACGGTCCCAACCTCACAACACACCTCCGCCACCAAATCTCTCGGCTCCATATAACACGCTCGTTTCAGCCTGCCTATCTTCCTTCATTCTTTTCACCATGTCCTTCTTCCGCCGCCTTTCTCGCGACCGTTCATCAAAAGGCGAACAAGATCTCCAGATGCCTATTCGCGCCGCCCCATACTCTTCTGACGGAGACAATCGCGGAGGCAGCCTCTACAAAGACACCCAGTACCCCAGCTCCCCCACATCGCAAGACAAACTGCAATCATACCGCGCCTCTGCGCCGCAGGACCATCTCTACAACCCGTCGCAGCGGCCTCCCGGGACTTCGAGCGACGCGACAACGCACACTGCGCCTACGGCCACGGCTATGGCGCCTGCGCCCGATCCGCTGACGAAGGCTTTCAACGATGCTATCAGGCCTTATATGGACCAGATTGACAACCTGCGCAATGAGCTCGACGACGTGACGCTGCAGGTGCAGCAGCTAGAGGAGGAGCGCGCAGACATGCATGCTTGGATTGACAAGCGCGGACTACGAGCTGGTAAGCTCCCCACCCCATTCCCATCCGTTTTTACACCCACTGACCTCCCATCTTAGACGTCCCCCCCCGCATCGCCGGCGCCATGAACACCGACCCCTCCAGCGCCCAAACCCTCAACTACCACATCGACCGCAAAATGACCGTGCTAAACGGCGATCTCCACCGCCTCCAAGACTCACTCACCACGCACCTCCCCACCTCCACCTTCGCAACCACACTCCTGACACTCCTTCCCCCCATCGAAGACCTCTCCAAGCTCCCCAACGGCGCCGCCCTCGCCTTCGAGCTCCTCATCAAGCTCGGCGGCAACCTGAACTCCCACGGCGGCGACGACGGCTGGAACAACGACGCCGACCAGGCCTCGCGCGCGAACTTCTACGCCCGCCTGGACGACGCCATGGTCGAAGTCATACGGCAGCGGTTGAGCCAGGCGGGGCAGGAGGAGCCGCCGTGGGTGGTGGGACGGGATGTCAAGCGGTTGGAGAAGACGGGCGGGTTCTTGAGGAGCAAGATCGGCTTGCAGAGTTACTTCCCGAGGAGCCTGGACGTGATGCGGTACGAAGTCAAGCGTGGCGAAAGCCAGCAGATGTGAATGCTTCCCGACGAGATAGGACATGGTGTTGATTGTTGGGTAGGTCGAGACCCGTTGTGCTGGGATCGGAGCGGTATTCGCAGCATAGTCGACCGGGATCTCGGGATTTCGGGTATCCCGAAGGGGCAAGGGATGACTAGCATGTCGGCAGATGGATATGGCGCGTATATATAGGCGTTTTATGGGTATATTAGGATACTGAATTGACGACGAAGATATGACGTGAATGTCTGGGAATTGGACATAGAATTAGCTAAGATATGACTCTTGAATCGAGAAAGGCTCATAGTCTAATATCGTCTTAACTGTTTAATCAAACAACTCTATGCTACCAAGAAAAGGGCTCGAGACGAGTCTTATAATCTCTATGGAATAAGTGCAGTGTTGCGTCCAATCCTGCCTCCTTTTCTTGTACAGTAACTCTAAGTGGCCTGGAGAGATAGTATCGCCCAACCAAGTGCAGTGTTGCGTCCGATCTTGTTTCTTTTTCCTGTGCAGTAATCACTCCTTGTCAAGTGACCCTATTGCCCGACCACTTCCAACTGCGACCGAAGGATAAGGCTAGAAACTTAATGCACACATGCTAACCGAGGATCTATCGTTGCGCGTTAGCACTCAACTTAATTCCAGCTATCAGTACAACAAGCACCTGCCAAAGGTTGGTGGAAGACCCACGGTTTGAGCCTTTCAAACTGATTTTCACCTTGAGCTTTGTTCGAGATGCCTTAACTGCTGCAACGCTATTGCAAGCCGGATCCGGGCTTTGACTTCCCCATTCTGACCTAGGACCACGTCTCGAGATACGTTCCACATCCTAGTAATAGAGTAGGACTCCTCATGCTGTCCTCCGTATCCAAGAACGACAAGCATTTCACTTCAGGATGGGGCTCCGGCATGAATGGTGCCGTCCGTGCGCTCCGCGATGCTATCTTGTCGCCGGTATTGGGATTGAAGAGCTGGACAGAGGCATCGGGTCCCCCAGCAGCGATAAGGTTTGGAGCGATATCAAACCCCCGTGGGACTGGGTCACTTCTGTATGCTGGAAAATGCAGGTATGCTTCTGACTGTTGGCGCGCCTGTGACCTTGGGAGGTGGCGTAGATCGTAGACGGAAAGCTGGGAAATCCGTAGATAAGCAAGGTCCTTCCACTATGGCGTGGTACAGTCATAACGCCGAGGCCGTAAGGGTTTTCTCAGCTGCAACAAGCATCGAAAATTGTACATACCTTGTTGTTCGAGGACCCGACCACAATCTTGTTTGAGTCTAAAACCCTCACGTGCTGTATACCTTCGTAAGCCCAAAGTCTCAGCGTCGCTTCACCCCCAGGAACCCTCGTATCGTCTAGCAGTACTTTGCCAGACCTCGCACCTCCAACCACTACATGATGATTCAGCCAGTTAATTGCGAGGATATCTTCTCTATTAGAGACGATTGAACGAGCTGGTGTTCTCAGCCACATTTCGCCCCAGTTACTCTCCGTTTCGTTGAAGATTGCCCATTGACCGGTCCGTCCTACAGCGAAGCCTACACCAGGTCCTGGACGAGGTGCTGAACACCAATTGGTAGGACAAGGATACCGATAAATGACCCCAGGGTCTGCTGATATGATATCTCGCGGGGAGCCATCGTCAGGCTGTCCATGGAAATCCTCTGAACTCACTAGCTTGTCTATGAGTACCATTTCGTGAGAAGTGGTCCTACATCGCCCGTTAGCTTCGGTATATTGCTCGTACCAAGTCAAGCCTCTGATCAGGTAGCTAGTGAAGACGAGCAACAAGATCAGCTAAGCTAACGCCTCGAAGGCTGGAGCTCTCGCGACTACTATATCAAAGCGTAGCTAACACTCACAGCACGGATCGTTCGGAAAGCGATATGGAGGTCAACTGTTCGTTGTTAGCGAAAGCCAATGGACATCCGGGTAAACCTCTTACATCATGATCTGGGAAGGACCGTATAGACCCTTGATTCACGCTGCTGGATCCGAGCTTAAAGCTTATTAAACATCAGCATAATCAGCAGCGTTTGCACGTACTTAGGATCATAATAACGACGTGGGTAGTGAGCTTGTGCTGCGGTAGCTTGACGACGGTTTGTGACGCGACAGCGAAGTGGAAAAGAAATAGTGAGATACGCGCTTAGCAATAGTATACCGGGTATGCTATAGACCAGGCTTGGAGCTGAGATGTTGCGCAGGCCCAGGAGGACAAGGGCCATTCGCAAAATGAAAGTTTTGATACTTACTTGCCGATGGAGATAATGTTGTTCAGATTATATCCACAGATCAGATAGCGCGTAGCTGAGTCGAACGCAAACTGCTGGACATCTGCTAGATCCAGAATGTTGGCATCAAATACTGCAGACCCTATGCTTGACCGTTGGTATTCAAGAGTACAAGCCCAGGCGTTGGTGACTATATCTGCCGCATTGGCCTTGTGGTTACCGACCTCGCGGAGTAGACTTAATCTTCCAAGATGTGGCTGTGTAAGAATATGAGGGTACCGAATACGACCTTCTCGGAGGCATTGCGTGAGTGCAGCTTCCTCCTGCTGTCTCTAGCGAGATCTGTCAATTTGTGGAATAAAGGAAGAGCGCGCGAAAGGCAAAAACGAGACAGAGTTACATTACAGCAGCGCTCGGAGCAAATTGACCTACCTTCGTATTGTCTTTTTCCTTGCTAATAGATTGTTGAGAATACTTAGAACCTGCCGGTGCAATATGGTTGGGTAGGATCTTGAAGTATTTCCCTTTAGCGGCATCAAAATAGAAGCCTGGAATGCTGGTCGCCATCGTAGTGAGCGGCGATCAGATTTCGGCACAAGACTAAAGTACATGTAAGCAAGGTGAAGAGTAGCCTGCTGCGGCCGCGGATGAGAATATGCTGGGCTGAAAGAATTGGAGCAACACCCGAGAGACGGTAACGCCCTGATAGAGAAGTAGATACTTGGAATCCTCGTAGACTATGTTGAGGAACGACGTAATGGAAAAGCAATTACGCGGGAGAATTTGCGACCGCTTGTTTTGTAGCAGCGACACCCCCTTAACATCGAGACTGCTGTTATGGGAAACCAGGAAATCCGTGAAGTCCATTGCCGGCTCTTTTACGCCTACTGACTGTACGAAATCACAGAATAAAAATTCGGTGAATGGGCAGACATGGAAAAGGTCAGCGGCTTCAAGATGATGCCAGTGTGACGAAAGTGGTGAGAGATTAATATTGTGTGCATTTCAAGCAGGTAGGGCAGGGGTCCAATATTTCGCTGCCAAGAGTTCCGCTCCGCCCTCGTCTTTCCTACTGCTGAGCCACTCCCCGCTCCTCCCAATCTCTAGCTGACACCACAGTGCATGCCTACAAGTATCATTCGTTGGAATGTTTCAGATTTCTCGGCGATTCCTCGACTCCCTTCTTCCCCCACAACCTTCTATCGGCTTTCCCCCTCCTACCTCTCCTGCTCCTCCAAACCCTCTCCAACCCCCCCAAAAACCTCTCCTTCTCACCCTCCACTGTCTCTTTCCCAACGAGCTTCTCCCAGCTCTAGATCTCCTAGACCGTAGACTAGTCACTCAATTCATCGACGAACGTCCTCGTTCTTCAGAAGTGCCAGCGCTAGAGACCGCACCTGTTGCCGAAGGTGAAAGAGACGCAGAGCAGACGAGAGTTGCGCCAAATCCGCCACCACCGCCAAGACAAGACCAAAAGCGGGAAGGTTCAGTCTACTACGTTCGCTCTTCTCATCAGTCCCGCTCACGCTTCGCGTCGAAACGGAGTGAGAATACTACTGCCGAGGGAATGAGTTACGAAGTCAGGCTACAGGCGTGGAATTGTAGTTGTGCGGCTTTTGCGTTTGCTGCGTTTAGTGGGGAGTGGGATGGAGCAAGCGAGAGCGAGAACAACAGGGCTGCTAGTGATGGTGAAGGCGGAGGCGACGGTGAGGAGGTGGTGGGGGCAGGGGGGTGGGGTGGGAAGACGCTCGGCCACGGTGTACCGATTTGTAAACATCTGCTTGCTTGCGTTCTGGCCGAGAGGGTCGAGGGCCTGGCTGCATTCGTTGAGGAGTATTTCGTGAGCCGAGAGGAGATGGCTGGATTGGCCGCAGGGTGGGCTGGTTGAGCCCGATTCTTCTCAAGCAAGACACACGCCCGACCTGAAAATACACGCTCGTATTGGTTTCTGAATCGCTACTTGGGGCTGGACAAGTACCGCACGATATTAACCATATCCCCAGCACCGACAAAGCCAATTCGCTGCTGAGCTCCGAAGCCAGCTGAGTATTTCCGACATCTGCAAAGCACTAGCCCGCCCAACATGTTTCGGGTCAAAAGTCTCGTACAATGAAAGCTAGCGAAGAATAAGAGATATGCTAGGCGGTCGACTCTGCGAAGGTCGCGTCTGACAAGAGGACGCCCGATGATTTCCTATAGTGCCCCTTCTGCATCGAGCTAGATCTGGGCAAGCGGGTGCCCTGACCCACGGCGTCGAAAGCCGAGCTTGTGGCGGTGTCATTGCTGTAAGCAAGCGAAGCGACGGACCCAGAATCCTTCAAGCCTGCCCTACGTCCGAGCAGAGCCGAAGTCCCCGAAGCAGGAAGGCCTTCCATGCGTTTGATAGGAATTATGTAGTCGAGGTTTTCCTTTACATACGTCAGCATTGTGTGCATATAACTGTCTAGTCTGGAACGTATTCCACCTTGTCGTATTCTTTAGTCGTAACTTTGTCATTATCGTCAACCAATCTAATACGGCCGCCGCCCGATGGTTCAATCCCTGGTGTACCAACCCTTGGAGGTGGAAGCTATAATGCCAGTCAGCGACCATCGTTTGTGCTAGAATGTACTGATTACCCAGCTCACTGTCATGGTGCTACTGAGCCCCGGTTGATAATCTGGTTCCTCCGCCGTTTCCTCTTTCTTCACCGCATATTTTTCGAAGTCCATGGGCGGGAGTACGAAGCCCGCTGCCTCCGCCTTCTTCACTGCCATCTGCATGCCCCTGACAAAGTAATCATTGTCTTGTTGATCGAGTGCAAGGATGCGGCGCTCGACGGATTCGCAGCTGATTACAGTCTGAATAGAATAACGAGATCAGTATTGCTGCTTCACAGCACACAATGAATGGCCGGAAAGACATGTGGTCACTCACATTGCCCAAATCCACCGCGAATTTTTTCTTTAAGCCTTTGATGATAGTACGCACTTCGACGTCACCAAGGGCGTCGCATTGACAGATGAACCGGTCATGGTCTTTGTTCCAGGTCCTTGGCAAATGAGTACCAGATGGCATTACCCGTGCCATGCGTGGGATTAATGGCGTACCGAATCGTGAGGCTGTGGTGCGGAAGGTGGTGGTACTCCCAGACCTGTGGTGTGTAATCAATGTCAGAGATTCACTCAACGAGACACAAAATCACGCAAGATATACTACAAGTAAAGGCCGTTGAGGGACCGAATGGCCACCTCTTAGTCGCCCGGATCAGGTTGATGTGAGTCTCCTGTACGGCTGTTTGTGTGGTAGAACCGAAACAGTATTGAGGTGTGGTTTTGATAGGAGATTTGGGGTCTTGGCGAGCTTACATATCTTGCAGAACTTCCATCCTGGACGCTTAAAGCAGCTGTCCGCGTGTTCTTGTATGCTTTCGACGTGGTTGAAATGTTCTCATAAATACGATCGTACGTCCTACAAGTATTGTTGAAGGAAAACACTAACTGGCCTAGTGGGCATCAGGGCAAGCGCGTGTCGATGGCGCACTATCGAAGTGTTGTACTCATGGTTGCCTTCAAATGAAAAGAGGATTACTGAGCTGAATGCCTCCATGGTCCGTGAAAGCTTTTCCAGCGCGTAGGATTACACAACACTGTCAGGGTTTCTATTCGAAACGCCGGCATTGGTACAAGAATACACGAAGTAGATGGCTATACAAGCATGCTCACCTGCAGGCAAGAAATTCCGGCTCTGCAATGCTGTCTCGTCGACTCATCCCTGACGCCAAGCTGCCCCCCAATTTCTGAAACTTTTCAATGGTTCCGCCATGCGTCGAGAAAATTCGAGATAGGCCCTAGCCTTTCAGCCCAATTCTACTTAACAGAGTGCCACTCGTACTCGAGCTCTTTTCCTTCTCGAAAACCCCAAGCAAACTCTTCCAAACCTGCCCAGGTTCTTGACTAGCATCGATCGGTTTCCAAATGCCGGTCTTTTGATAGTAGGCAACGACGGGTGAGGTTTGGTCATGATAAGTGGACAGGCGCTTTTTCAGTGTATCCGCATTATCGTCTGTTCTTTGGATCAAAGGCTCGCCAGTGACGTCGTCCTTCATGGTCGCCTTGGGTGGATTGAAGATCTTATGGTAAGATCGTCCAGAAGCCGGATGAATCAAGCGGCCCGTAATCCGGGAGACAAGGAGGCCATCATCGATCTGTAGCTCAACCGCGTGTTGCAGCCTTTGGTGCTTTGCCGCAAGCATATCATCAAGTCGCTCGGCCTGGGCTACGGTCCGAGGGAACCCATCAAGTATGAAGCTAGGTTCCTTTAGCCCATGGATTCGCTGGTGGTCGTTCGGCTGCTTACCCTTGCCGGCATTCTCTGTTGGTTTCTAGCTCATTCTTGATCATGTTGATCATGATCTCGTCGCTCACAAGCCCGCCTTGATCCATAATTTTCTTAGCGTCCCGACCAAGTGGTGTCTTTTTGGAGACCTGTTGCCGGAGCATGTCTCCTGTAGCCTAGCAGCGGTCAATGCTAGCTTAGGTACAACGTGCTATGACGCGGAAGAGGTTCAAAACGCACAAGATGGCAGGCGCAGTATTTCTCCTTTATCTTGGGTGCCTGTGTACCTTTGCCTAGAAGGATCATGAGCACGAGAAAAGTGCCTGGATTCTTTGTCATGCACATACCTGCACCGGGAGGTCCCATCAAGATCATACGCACCGAGTCAGTACGAGAAGAAGATGATTGTGACGAAGATCCTGGATCTAAGAGCTTGGCCTCTAATTGTTGTACACGCGACTCGAGCTTGTGTATTGTATCCCGCAGCGTGCCAACCATGTCGTCTGTAATTGGCGCCATTGTTGGGGACTAGAAGGAGTGTGAGCCTGAACGAGGCAGTGTAAGTACAGAGCAAGGCGAAAAGGGTTTGCTAGATGTTACAATGGCACAAAGATGACTGTTAAGAAACAGGCTAGCAGTTTCCGAGGTAAAAAGCGGAGTGAAGTTCATGTTGCGCCAAGAGCTCCGACTTCGCCGCTGATCCGTAGCTCTCGATCAGGTTAGTTCCATTTTCGCGGTTCGCGAATTCTGAGAGCTTGTAGAAGTAGCTGATCATACTATCAAGACGCTTTACCAGTCTCCACAATATCATGCCTGCCACCACTGCTGAGGCCCTCTCACTTGTTACTCGCAACGTATCTGTCGCCCCCCTGGTTCTTCTCTCTACAGCGGACCACTTTGGCCGGTCTGGGAAAGGCTTGCGAAAACGAGTGGTAGGCGTTCTGCTTGGTCAGAATGACGGGACCAACGTACGGGTATCGAATAGCTTCGCTGGTAAGTCTCAGTCATTCACTTCGCCGAGTCAAGCTGACGCTCTACTTCAAAGTGCCTTTTGAGGAAGACGACAAAGATCCGTCCGTATGGTTCCTGGATCACAACTATGTAGAATCGATGAACGACATGTTCAAGAAAGTCAACGCACGGGAAAAGCTGATAGGATGGTATCATTCTGGACCAAAGCTACGCGCATCAGACTTGGAGATAAATGAGCTCTTCAAGCGATATACCCCCAACCCGCTTCTGGTCATTATCGACGTCCAGCCGAAGGAAGTTGGCGTGCCCACAGATGCCTACTTTGCCGTAGAAGAGATTAAAGATGTACGTAGCTGGAACGACGGCCTTCGAGTGGCCACTGACACTTTTGTTAGGATGGCACAACCACCACCAAAACCTTCGTACATACCCCCTCGATTATCGAAGCCGAAGAAGCCGAGGAGATAGGAGTTGAGCATCTTCTTCGAGACATCCGTGACGTCGCAGTCGGCACATTATCTACCCGTATAACCTCACAGCTACAATCTCTGCAAGGCTTACATCTCCGATTGCGAGACATTGGACAATACCTTCAGAAAGTCCTCGACGGCGAACTACCAGTCAATCACGCAATACTCGGCAACCTCCAAGACGTCTTCAACCTGCTCCCGAATCTTTCGAACCCCACCGCTACACCTCAGCTCCAGAATGGCGCAGACAACCCAACACACATTGAGAACACCGAATTGGCACGAGCAATGAGCGTCAAGACGAATGACCAGCTCATGACGATATATCTAAGCAGCTTGATACGTGCGATAACCGCTTTTCATGACTTGATAGAGAACAAGATCCAAAATCGGCAGCAGCAAGAAGAGAAAGACGGCAAGAAAGAGGATGGCAAGGACGATAAAGACGAGAAGAAGACGAATGGAGAGGTCAATGGTGAATCCAAGGAGACTAAGGAAGGGGAGAAAAGTCCGAAGGGCAAAGGAAAGGAAACCGAAACGAAGCGGTAACGCAAGGCTGTGCGAATCTACAGTATCTGGTTGGAGCGTTCGGAGCATTGGGTGTGCACCAAGGTGACAAGAGATACCGAGAGGTGCGTGTATTATATGGCTGCATACAACACGGGGAAATTATAGAGCAGCCGTTCTTGATGTCGCACAGCGGCCACTCGCGAGCTTCTACTCTGTTCAGAACCAGACCGCTTTTAAGCCTCATTGCCGCCGCATCGAAGTCTAATGGTAGGTGACGTCTGCCCCGCGATTCGTCACAGAATTCTTCTTACTACCCCACATGTCTTCCCCAGCAACACGCAAGGGCAACGATTGTTCAGAGCTCGTAATTCTATAATCCAAACCTCTTTTTCCTGGTTGCTTTGTGTACATAAAATTTCTCACCCTCCAATTGCGCTGTCATCATCATGTCTTCCGCTCCTTACACTGTTCGCTGGGGTATTCTAGGTGAGCTTAACCAATCTTCATAGCTGCTTTCAAAGAACGTCGTTCCGCGTTTCTCTTGCATCCTCTCCTTGATTAGTTGTGATGATGCCCACTAGCGATGGTCATTGCTGATACTGCAAACAGCAACCGGCGGCATCGCCGAAAGTAAGCCGCCTCTCTTCCTCCATCACCCCAGGCTCTAATTCTCTCGTCGTTCAGCCTTTACCAAAGATCTCATGCTCGACCCTTCGACCCGCGACGTCCACGACATCAAGCATACCGTCACCGCCGCCGCCTCTTCCTCATCCGCCGACCGCGCCAGGGAATTCCTCAAAACCTGCAAATGCCCCTCGTCCGCATCGGCCTACGGCTCCTACGAAGACCTAGTCAAAGATCCCAACGTCGACATCATCTACGTCGCCACCCCGCGTAAGACAGCTCCTCAACAGCTCTGGCCCCTCTCCGTGGGTCCCAGAAACCCTGTGACCTGTCTCCGCAGCATCCGCTCCTAAGACACACGCCTCGTCGTCTCACCCCCCACCTCCAAGAAACAAACACTAACTCCACAAACCCCCCAGACTCCCACCACTACCAAAACACCATGCTCTGCCTCCTCGCCAACAAGCCCGTCCTCTGCGAAAAGTCCTTCACCACCAACGCCGCCCAAGCCCGCGCCCTCATCGCCACCGCCCGCTCCCGCAACCTCTTCCTCATGGAAGCCGTCTGGACGCGCTTCTTCCCCCTCTCCCTACAAATCCGCGCCCTCATCCAAACCGGCCAGCTCGGCGCCATCCACCGCGTCATAGCCGACAACTCCTTCGGCGTCGACGTCGAAAACGTGTGGGGCACGTCGCACCGCATGACGAACATGGATCTCGCGGGCGGCGCGCTGCTGGATCTGGGGATTTATAGCCTGACCTGGCTGTTCCAGGCCATCTACCATACGCTGCCGAAGGCGGAAAGGAGGCCGCCGGCTGTGGTGTCCAGTATCTCCAAGTTCCCGGCGACGGGCGCGGACGAGAAGACGAGTATGATCCTTACGTTCCCGGTGGCGCCGCCGGCGGGGGGGAATCAGAACGAGGCGCATGGGATCGCGCTGACGAATTTCCGGGTGGCGACGGATGTGGATGGGCATGGGACGGCGGCGAAGGGGGCGATACGGATGCAGGGCACGAAGGGGGAGGTTCAGGTTGATGGGCCGGCGTTCAGGCCGACGCATTATCGGGTTATTCCTGTTGGGGGGACGGGGAAGGTTGGGGAGGGGGAGAAGGATATAAGGGAGGTGCAGTGCGATATCCCGGGGCAGGGCATGTTTTGGGAAGCGGACGAGTGTGGGCGGTGTTTAAGGGATGGGAGGGTGGAGAGTGAGGGTATGGGGTGGGAGGAAAGCGTGGTGATTATGGATGTGATGGATGAGGTGAGGAGGCAGAATGGCATGAAGTATCCGGATAAGATTGAGACGCTGGATTATCCGATTCAGTTGTGACGAGAGGATGTGGTGCAGGTGGAAGGGACCGGGGGTAGTGTAGGCATGTCAGGGTGAGACTTTCATGATGCTACTGCGCCGTATGAGGATTCGGCTGCATGCGCATCACGGCACTTGGTGTACAACAACAATGCGAAAATGTATTTCCTGAAAGTGATTGAATTGTTTCTATGCAAAATCTAGAGCGCACGCAATGCACAGAAAAGAAATAGCTTCGCGGAAAGTGGAAGCAACCCAAACAACTACAACTCGTAATCAAAAACAGGAATAGACCATCGCAGGTATCTGGAGAGGTGATGCGAAAAGCGAAAGGTCCAAGATTCTAGCTGCGGGCTTGAGCTTAGTCATTCAGAGCTGGGCGAAGGAAAAGCATATTCACTCAGCATGCCAGGTCTCTCAAGCGACCTTCAACGTCTTGGAGTTTGCATTGTGCTCCGCGCCCTGTAAATAAGAAAACATTAGCCGCCTTGAAAGTTGTCGAGCAGTCCGAAGCTAAGGGATAACCAGAGGTGGCACTTACTTCTCGTCCTCTCTTCCCCAGCACCGAGTCTGGTGTCGATGTTCGATTCGGCGTGTGGCCGCCATCACTCTTCAACTCGGCGTATTCGGAAGCATGATACACCCTAGTGCCAATCTTGACTGCATCCTTCCATACCCAATCACTTATGGTGTCATCGTAAGATTTCTCAAAAGGCTCTTGACATATAGGGCAAGGGGCGTTAGCAAGAGCATGATCACTGGGCACAAGAATGAATTTGTTCTTTGGATCCTTCTGCGCCGCCTCTGCTGCGGCGGCCGCTTGTGCTTGGGAGGCTTTTGCTCCATTGGGCACGGCATCTTCGCCTTCTTCCGTGACTTCTCGCCACTTGATCCACTCCTAGATATACACATTAATTGCAGGAAAGAATAAATACAACAGGATGACTTACCAACTCCGAGACATACCAGCTTCGGCTCTGGCCTCGCTTTGCTGCTTCTTCCCTCTTCATCCCTATCCGGAAGTGCCAGTCCAAATGTCGTTCCTTCTTCTTCTTCCCTTCTGGAGTCGAGAGAAATCGCTTTCCACACATCGAGCACTGATTCGGAAAGGCCTCGAACAGGGACCTCACCAAATGAGGTCGGGGTCTGGGAGAAGTCAGTAGCTGAACTCTGGAAGTCACCCAAGGGAGTATGTCTACCTCTTCAAAGAAGCTGGAGTAAGCTCCACGTCATTGTTGGGGGCGATCGCTGACGATTGTGTAGGAGGTGCAAGTGGGCAATTATGAGTCGCGTTGGGCGCTTGGACGGAGGAGTAGATAGGTGCTGGAGCAGATGGATGAGCTCCATTTACTGAAGGACTACCTTCAGGCGGCAAGACACCAGCAGCTCGGAGGGAGGCGATGAGCGAATTGGGCTGCTCTATCGCCACAGAGCCAGCAGCGCTGGGTAGCTGGCTGAACTGCGTTGGAGGCTGCGGTGTAGCGGCCGAGGGTACGGGTGGCGTAGCTGCCGGTTGTTGAGCTTTGACAGAAGCTAAAAGATGGGCCAAATTACTGGAATTCAACAGGCTCGAAAGGTCAGGCGGCGGCTGCTGAGTAGGGGAGAGAGGAGCAGGCGCTGCAGGAGGAGGGCTGTAATATGTGGGGGTTGGGGGTGGAACATATGCGGATGGATTCAACTGCGCAGGATAAGGAGATGCTGTTGGTGGAGGGGGGTATAAATAAGAGCTCGGAATTGGAGTAGGAGGGACAACGGCAAGCTGAGAAACCTGGGCCTTCACTCTTTCAAGGTCGTCCGGTTGTAGACGATGGGACTGCAACAGCGTTTGCAACTGTAGCAAGGCATGCAACGTGTTTCGAGCCTGGGGATCGCTCGGGTTATTCGCAAACGAGGTTTTGAAGCGATGAATCAAATCATTAATGTCTCTATAGAGCATGTCGGATGTCGGTGAAGGTTGAGACTGATGTTGGTAGGGTGGCTGGAGAGTGAATTGTGGTTGAGGCGCATGCGAAAGCGTTGTCTGAGGCACTGTTGGTACTGGTTGAGGCGCGGGGTAAGGCGAGTATGCTGGATAAGGAGAATGTGCCTGCTAATACGGTTACTCTGGAGGATAATGGTGACATTGTTTACTTATGTTTACATACTTGTGGGTGGCCATTGTACGTTGGGGGCAGAGGGTAGCCTGGCGTTGGAGGTGTTTGGTAACGACCAATTTGCTGGGGAGGGGTAGGACGGCCTCCTCGGAGTATAGCTTGTTGGCTCTTTGAGTCTTGCTGTTGTCTCTGTATGTTCATTGTCCGCCATCGGATCAATGCGTTCTCGATAGGTCTAGTAACATCAGGCTGGAACACAGGCTGTAGATTGCTCTGTCCAGGAACCGGCTCCTTCCATGTTTTAAGTAGCTCATCTAGCTTCCGTCGGATTGGATCGTTGACGAGACTGTACGTTTCCATGAAGGTTTTGTACAGATTACGGCCGAGGAACAGGGTGTAGGGGTAGCCAATGTTCTTGACTACCGAATCAAGGACGAACATGGCAGGGAGTTTGCGATCTGCGTTGGCCTACAAGAGTATTAGCAGATGGTAGGCGTTCCATGAGATCTCGAGATCTCAATAGTCTATCTATATCATCCTACTTCTACAAGATATTTTAACTCACTTTTAGAATGTGGTTTTCAATGACCCGTGATATTGCCAGCGCATGGGCTGCGTTTTCTCTTGCAATGTTCGTTAGATTATGGATCTCCCATTTGGAGTTGATGACAAGATCCTCGAGAGCGTTCTTGTAGTCTTCTGCGATCTCTTCAGAGGCCAGCCCAGTAGGAGACACCATGGCGATCGATAGCTGTACGACTCAACAGACAATCGCTAGATGATAGAGAGTAGAGAGAGACACAGGCTTGATAAGAAACTTATGTTAGGATAGGAAATCGTAGGCCTCGGAGGAGACAGCTCTCTGAGGTCAGGCTTCTATGCTGCAGATTTGATGAAGTCTGTCATTAGATCTTCCCGACCCGCGATAGTGAAAGCACCAAATTTGTTCGAGTCGCTGCTATCTAAGTCTTCGAAGAGAAGCCCAGGCAACTACCGGCTCAACACCATCCTGACTTCGCGAAATACAGCCAGCTTCACCTCCGCTTGACAGTATAGCAGGTATGTATCACCCTCCCAACACGGCTCTGCCCTTGACAGATGGAGTAATCGTTCTACTGCGAGCGTGCGAATTGGATCGTGCAGAGGGTGACAGACAATATCGATATGAACGAATAGATGGAGAAGAGACCAGGCGGCATATGAGGACAAAGTTTGGCAGATTGTAGAAGGTTATTGAATCAAGATGGGTGTGGTTGAAAGATGAGCTTTCAAATGCGGAAAGAACCCCCCGCTAGCTAAAAAGCGGCTAGTGGGCTTGGCAGCCAGATGCATTCACGGTCTTCCGTCACATGTCAAACCACCTTTGTTGTTTCAACATCAGTGAGGTCGTTGTATGAACACAAAACTCCAGATAACCTACTCCAAGCTCACTATGAAGCTATCTCTGCTATCAGTTCTTTTTGCTGGGCTAGCCCTCGGGGCGAACACCCTCGCACCGCAGAAGCAAGTGCTGATCACCTTCCCAAATGATACCCCAGACTCTGCACTCAGCCAGGCAAAGACCTCGATCGAGGAAGGCGTAAGTTTAATACTTGTAGAGCAAGCTCAAGACTGATAGAATTCCTTCAAGGGTGGGAAGATACTGCATGAATTTGGTAAGCGCAAGCTGTGCCACTGCTTCTGCCTCTCCATCACTAAATCAATGTTTCCACAGAACTCTTAAAGTATTCCGAAGTCCTCGGCCCTGTCCGATAACATCCGCTAATATGCAGGAAAGAGGATTCATCGTCAAGGCCTCCGCACAAGCCCTCGAATCTGTCCACGCGTTATCTGAGGACTACAAACCAACTATAGAGGACGATCAAACTGTTACGACGCAGCGATGAACAGCAATTTTTGGCATACATGAGGCGTTCTGGGACAGATATGGCTTTCAGACGACCGGGCGCATTCGGACAGCAGCGAGGCAGCGATCTCGGTACACCTTTGGTCGAGATTTGTACAACTTTCGGGGGTTTTGGTAGCAACGATGAATGTGGTAGAGGGCATGGCATAGGGAGATTGTGGTGGTATCTCTTGCATCGCTGGCATCGTAAGGAGACAAGGACGGGATATGTGGAAGGGCCACGAAGCAATGAAGCGGAGTGTCCCACAACCAGCTATGTCGTTAAAGCAGATTGAATTACCCATTGGACTGTGTTAGGGCCGGCCCAAATCGTGACAAACCATGGATGTGATAGACTGATGGGTGCCTGTATCAGATTATGCAAGCAGCACGGACTTATCTTAGCGCTTGCAGCCACAGTAGACCGCACGACAATGCTGACAAGAGCCCAATGCGAGGCACAATGTCTATGTATTTCTTTGTACTGTCTCAATAGAAACAACATGGACCTTCAAAGCCTTTGTCAGATCGCGCTAGTGAGACCTCGGGAAGGACAAGGATGTGCGACACTTCATTGTTGTCGCGGCATTCGTCAACTCCCTTATTTCCTCCAATGCGACTGTGGCTCCGCCAAAATGATCTCCTTGAGCCCACCTAAGGCATTGCAATCCATAGCGACTTGCGCAAACCCTACTTCCCCGCATTCTTGGAGACAATATGGATACCAATACGGAACAAGCACTGGTAGAATGGGTACGTCAGGCGCGTCTCTACACCAAGCAGAACTCATAAGCTAAATTGGATCACAGGTCAACAGCTTTCCCTTGAGCCAGAAGGCTACGGGCTTCAGCAGCCTCAGTGGAGGCCCGATTATCTGGGAGGCCCTCCGTACGCGTCCCAACTCTCCAGTCAAGAGGCTACTGTGCTGATAGACAATATAGGTGATATCGATGGGTCGTACTTCGCTAGCGACTTGCCTGAACCTTCGGGGAGTCTGAAGAAAAAGTGGCTTGCGAGATGGGACAACCGTTTGTCGTAATCTATATCCACTTAGCCAGCATGCAAGGCTAATTACACATTAGTGAAACACATCTACCAAAGCCTGACAACCTTCCTCGTCGAAGAAACTGGGAAAGGCATACCAAAGGGCCTGTCAATCTTGGATCTCAAGACAATCGCTATGGAGTCCGATGGTGCAGATTCTGTTAAGGGAGGTCTAAGGAAAGATCCTTCAAACTAGTCAACACCGCTTATACTTTACAGCTTCTGAAATTGGTGCTGCTGGCAGCGATCAGTTCACCGCGGTCAATGGATTTCATTGGCAGAATGCCCAGTCTTAGCCTGCCCACGCAAAATTTGTTGAAGGAATGGATAGTAGAAGTATTGGCAGCACCAGTCGACGGTTCTGGTTGAAGCACTGACAGGTATCAGATTGGCGAAAGCCCTGATGACGAGCCGAATGGTGTAGACCACCTACAGGACGATGTAGCGCCTGACCAGGGCCCTGATCAAGAACTTCTTTTCGAGGAACGTGCCGGTAAACTGATGGCAGAGAAAGATAAGCTTAAAAAGGACAATGATGAGATGCGAATTACTATTGAAGATCTTGAGAACCGATTGGAGCATTCACAGGTCACCAACGTACGTCAAGAATATGACTTAAGACGAGCTTATGCTAATCAGCTACCATAGTCCGCATTAGAGCACAGACTGTCCAGAGCCGAAGACCGTATACGCGCGAACAGCATCGCCCAAGATGTCATTAATTCGAACAAGGCTCTTGAGTCGAAAATGTAGGTTCTCCGCCTCTTTTTGGAATATCGCCGCTAATGAACGCGCAGAAAACAACAAGAGGATGTGATCGCTGCCCTGGAGAGCAACGTGTCACGTCTACAGGAAAAAAAGGACTCAATGCAGAAAACTGTAGGTTGGCAATCCCATGTTGAAGGCTGGTTGTGCTAATTAGAATCGTTAGATCGAGAAGCTCCAGGCCTCCAATGTCAGATCTCAGAAGCTGCAGGACGCGGTTGATGAGCTACGGACGGAGCGAGATAATCTTGCTCGGAAAGCTAACGCGGCCGAAAAGTACAAACAGAAGCTACAGGCTGGCAGCGATTTGCAGAAAGAAAACCTCGGGCTGCGCGATGAGCTCGCAGAACTTCGTCAAGATTACGAACGTGCTAATCAAGCTCGAACGCAAGTAGCTGGACTGCAACTAGCTGTTGATGAGTACAAACGTGTGTTGCCCAAGATCGAGCAAGAACGCCATGAACTTCAGATGATGAAGAAGCAACTCGAATTTGACAATGCAGCTTTGGCCCAGCGCTGTGACAAGGCAGGCGAACGGTACAAGCGAGACCAGGCAACGATCGCTAGTCTGAATGAGAGGCTGGGTCATTCTCCTAGCAGCCCGATTAGTCCTGCTACGCGAGACAAAGGAGGTCTCGATGGTGAGTTAACCGAGCGCGCAGACAGCGACCAACGAATGCAGACGAAATCCGCCGAGCTTGAAAACACAAATCGAACGTTGCAGTCAGCCATAGGCGACTTGGAAGCTAAGATAGGTATGCTGGAGCAGATGCTTGACGATGTTCGGGAGCACGCCGAAGAACGAGAACGGAAGCACCTTGAGACGTATCAGGAAAATCTTGTTCTGCAGTCTTCACTTCACGCGCTAGAGAAGGGCCAAAACTTTCAAGAGTATGAAGCCCCTCATCCACCCTCATTAACATTTACTGACGATGATATATAGCACCGATATCTTTAAGAAGACTCAGGACCGGCTTGCAACAGAGCAAAAAACCAGGACTCTTCTGGAAAAGCAATTGAAGGGCGCGCAGGATGAGCTGCGAATGTTGCAGAATGATTGTGTGTCCTGGAAATCAAAATACTGCCCGCTACTTAGTGAGGATGCTAACTACCTGTCAGTGTCCCTGGTCGACAAGGACAAGCTCAAAGCAGTCGAAGAGGTGAAGAGGCAACAATCCACTGAACTGATCATTGTCCAGAAGGAGAACAAAGCTTTGCAACTACGAACAATCGACCTCGAAACCGACCGCGCAGGCCTTCAAGCTCTTCTGCGCGATCACATCGGCCAGAAACCGAGCAGAGAGGCGACGATCACCAATGACGACCTGATGGACCTCGTTAAAGACCTCAAAGCCACCGTATTAGATCGCTCCGCCAAGACATCCAACGAAAACCTCGGAAATAGCGTCGACGCCTTTGGAAGCAAAGTCAGGGAAATGAACGCATTGATATCAGCAAGGGAAGAGGTACACAGGCAATCCACTAAGTTTTCAAACTACTCTTCAAGCACAATCACACCCAACCCATCTCCAAGCACGACCATTCCCCATTCTCCATCAAACACCCCTGTTCAGCAGCCATCCCCTCCGCAGCAGCAATCTCACCCCCCCAACACCAAGCGTCAAGGCAGATTCTCTGGCATCTTCGGTGCACGCAAAGCTAACAGCAAACCATCACCCACAGCAAATCCAGAAGCAGGACCTCGAGCTTCAGACCCTGCGCGACTCCCTGCAACGCCGCCCCTCCCTCCACCCCCCACCCGAGCCGCCTACGCCCGCAAAGACTGGGACACCGACCGACGAAGCGGTCAATAGCGAGGTAAGTACCCACCGCGCGCTCTCACAGCCAAGCAAGTAGTTAATTACGTCTTAAATTTTGCAGTTAGCGTCCCAAGCCCAGTATATCGCCAACCTGGAGCGCGAGAACCGACTCATGGCCAGCGCATACCATACGCTCGCTGGTCGACTTCAGATGAATAATGTCGTGCTGCAGCGGAGGAGTGAGGCGCCGAATGCTTGGCTGAATAAGCAGAGGCGGCTGGTTGATCAGCAGGTTGCGGTGCCTAGCAGATAGGCCGGATTGCATTTGTTGCTGCTGGTGAGCTTTCTTTGTAGTGCAATGGTCTTTGATCTGTACTGTTCATGCATAGCGGGAGGCGTAGATCGGGGTGGCTTCTGGGGACTTGGATGTTTGATACCCCAATTTTGATAGCTCGATAGATTTGATTGTTTGTTCAATGCAATGCTCTCTTCGATCATGCTTCATATCTATCAGCAAAGGTATACAAATCCTTGGCGCAACCGCTCTCTACCCCAAGTAATAAACTGCCATGCAGCGCCGAATATAGAAACGCACAAGACCTCTATAACCTCCAATCCACTCAGACCCAGTCCACAGGCGTCTTCAAAACATTCAACAGCCTCTCCTCTCGACTCCCCTTCTCCGGCTCATGCATATACATCCACCGCGCCGTCAACGGCAAACTCATCAATATACTCTCGACCCTCGCCCCCGGCGTCTGCAGCCCAAACGCCGTCCCGCGATCATGCACAAGATTGAACTCGACATACCGCCCCCGCCGCACCTGCTGCCACTGCTTCTCCGCCTCCGTGTACGGCATGTCCTTACGCCTCTCGATCAACGGCATGTAGCTCGGCAGGAACGCGCCGAGACAATCCTTGACGAATGAGAAGAGCTGCTCCTGGTCTTTTTCTTCGACGTCCAAGTCGTCGAAGAATATGCCGCCCACGCCGCGCGCTTCGTGGCGGTGCGGGATGTGGAAGTATTTATCGCACCAGGCCTTGAAGCGCGGGAAGTAGGCCCGGTCATGCTTGTCGCACGCCTCCCTGATCGTGTGGTGGAAGTGGATTGCGTCCTCGTCGAACAGGTAGCTAGGCGTGAGATCCGTCCCGCCGCCGAACCACCATGCGTTGCACGCCCCGCTGTCTTTGTCCATCGTCTCGAAATACCGGTAATTGAGATGCACCGTCGGCGCCATGGGGTTGCGGGGGTGCAGCACCAGACTCAAACCCGCGGCGAAGAACTCCAGACTCTCGACGTCCGGGTCTAGCGCTTTGTGGTTGACGCGCATTTTCTGGATGGCGGGCCGGGGCAGCGTGCCGTACACGATGGAGGTGTTGACGCCGGCTTTTTCGAAGACGCCGCCGTCCTGCAGCACGCAGCTGATGCCGCCGCCACCGGTGGGGCGGGACCAGGTGTCGGTGCGGAATTTGAAGGAGGGGTCGAGGGTTTCAAGGGCGGAGACAATATTAGATTGCGCACTTTTTATCAGAGACTCCATTCGCAGGCGCATGGGTGAGGAGGAGGTTATGCCGGACTCGCGTTTTCGGAGGTGGTCGCGCTCGGCGATTGTGGGGGCGTCGTTGTGGTCGAGTCGGGTTGTGGTCTGGAAGGTGTGTTAGGGCGGTCGGGGAGGGGAAGGCATAAAAGGGTGCGAGGAGACGGGGGATCGGTACCCTCGTACCATGGAATAGATTATGGAGCCGCAGAGGACGATGCCGAGGGAGATACGGAGGTAGGGGTAGGCGACTGTGGTTTGAGGCGGGCGTTTGGGCGCTGTAGATGCGGATGACGCTGGAGCTTGAGGTCTGGAATATACGAGGGGCTTTGGTGGTGCTGTGGGCGTGTGAGGAGTAGCATTGGAGACTTTGCCGTTGGTATGGGCGTGCCGTCGACTCTTGGGCAGTAGGGAGGATTGTTGGGGTCGGTAGGCATGGCGGACATGGGGACTGATTGTCCATCGAAGGAGAGTGGCTGCCATTGTAACGGCGAGCTGTCAAACTTCACGGTTTCTAGAGTAAATGACACCGCAATCAAAGCCTAGAAATTCGAGATTGTTGCTGTTGAAGCTTTCGTATATCATGGCCCAAAGTGGTTCATGGCCCAAAGTGGTCAAGACTCGCTTACTAAGCCGAGCACGTGACTTCTTTGGTCATGAGCTCTGAAGCCTGCGAAATAGTGGGACAAAGACCGATTACAAAGTCGAGTCAAGCAGCTCATTGTGAAATCGATAGTGACCCCGGCTCGTGATCCAGTACAAGTACATCATTTCACTACACACTTCAGCAACACCTTCCAAGTCATTCACTGACACAGTCACTCATCCCACCATTCGACGCTAGCGGCTCACTTATCCATTCGCGGGGGCCTGATCCTCTTTCCTCATCAACCTCACTCACACCTACATCCACTTGCCACGAACAAGCTACCTCTACAATAGCCACTTACATATCGCGAATCACCGTAGAACACCATCAAATACCCATAGCCGTCACTCAACATGCGCTCCAAGTTCAAGGACGAGCACCCCTTCGAGAAGCGCAAGGCTGAGGCCGAGCGTATTCGCCAGAAGTACGCAGACCGTATCCCAGTGAGTCAGCTCCAACACCCATCTCCCAGGTCTTCACTTTGCTTTTCAAACCATCCTCCTATCTATCGAGGTCCTGAGACGGTTCTAATGTAGGATTGCGCCATCTAGGTAATCTGCGAAAAAGTCGAAAAATCCGACATCGCCACCATCGACAAGAAGAAGTATCTCGTCCCCGCCGACCTCACCGTCGGCCAGTTCGTCTACGTCATCCGCAAGCGCATCAAGCTCTCTCCGGAGAAGGCCATCTTCATCTTCGTCGATGAGGTCCTCCCGCCTACGGCTGCACTGATGAGCAGCATCTATGAGGAACACAAGGATGAGGATGGGTTCTTGTATATCACGTATGTCTCTGCTCCTTCCGCGCTCGAGTCGTGCGACTTGTCATATGATGCGGGGAACCGAGGTGGATGCTGATGTTGTTCGCGCAGATACTCCGGCGAGAACACCTTCGGCTCTACTTCCTAGACGCGAAGCGATGCAGCGGTAATGCCTGCCATGATGGAGCTGCTGGGCGTTGGAGGAATTGTCGGGACTCTTTCTTTTGATTAGATGCGGCTGGCCTGTTTCACCTAGGAGGAGCATAATAAGCAAGAGGTCGAATACCGGCGAGGTCCCAGCGGACGTTTCTCAAGTCAAGGCACTGGGATAGAGTACTGGCAAGCACACGTGTGCATCAGGAAACCTATCCAGCTGGGTTCGGCCCAAACCACGGCATGCTCTACTAGATTCAATACCTTCTCCCTACGCAGCTCCCACATGCCTGTCTCCCTTTGCGGCCTTGACTTTGCCCGTTTCTCATCACGTCCAACGCACCCAGTAGCCTCCCTCTCTCTCAATCCCCTCCCACGCTGCCCCTCCCCTCTAAACCCATTCCTCCCCTCCCCCTCCCCTCCAAACCCCTTCCTCCTCCCCCTTTCCCCTCACCACCCCCCTAAGCAGCATTCCCCCCCACTTCCCAGCCTCTCATCCCTTTCCCCAAGCCCCAGCATCCGCCTCACCGCTAATCCCATCCCCTACCCCAACCCCAATCCCAGCACCCCATCCCATCACCGCCCGTTACGCAGCTTTAGCTACCCCCTCCCCACCCCAGCTTCCCCCTTCCCTCTGCTCCCACCGCCGCCCAACCCTTCCCCTCACCATCGCCACCATATCCGCTACGGCTC